>Ga0123355_10000828_pt1 | contig 42421 bp, 28 predicted proteins | sample TergutEmb28metaG_3_FD_89872 | JGI IMG/M metagenome (GOLD analysis project Ga0123355, IMG submission 89872) | Embiratermes neotenicus P1 segment gut microbial communities from Petit-Saut dam, French Guiana - Emb289 P1 | ecosystem: Host-associated > Arthropoda: Insects > Digestive system > Gut ...
TAACCTCCTAATCCATCAAGATTTGGCTGAAACGGGCTCTGGTCCAATGGTAGAAATATTTGATGGACGGGTTGAGTTCACTAATCCAGGTGCGCCACTTGTAGACATCAGAAGATTTCTTGACAATCCTCCGCGATCACGCAATGAAAAGATTGCAGCCCTGTTTAGGCGAGCAGAGTTAAGTGAAGAGCGTGGCAGTGGCTGGGACAAAATTGAGATTGCCTGTCGTGATTACCATTTGCCAGCACCCAAGATTACAAAATATGACAATGCTACTCGCGTGACAATGATAGAGCAGAAGCCCTATAAAGACATGACTGTCGAAGAGCGACTCTGGACATGCTATATCCACGCTTGCTACCAACAAACTGTGGGTGAACACTTAACAAATGCATCACTTCGCAACAGACTCAATTTGCCAGATAGCAGTCAGGCAATGACATCGAGGCTTATCAAGAAGGCTGTTGAGCAGGGGCTCATTAAGCTCTTTGATCCAGAAGCTGGCACAAAAATTAAAAGCTATGTTCCTTATTGGATGTAATTTGCTTGCCTGATGCTTGCCTCTTGATGCCAAAAGTATGCATTCAATATAGGCGATAAGCGCTTTACCTGCGGAAATGCAATTTGACAGAAGTGTAATAGCCCTTAATTTGCTTGCCTGATGCTTGCCTCAACGCAGAATTCCGTGCCGAAAGTATGTCAAAATCGTTACACCTTTACCAATTTTCCTTTGCTGTTTTCCCAAAGACCTCGTGAAAATTAGCGAAGTCTTTGCTAAAAGTAACGAAGTCTTCGCATGAACTGTGAGACCCTCTTTGCATAACTACTCACAAATCTGTAAGTTTGTGAGTAGTTATGTTTTTCACTCTAGCGATTTCGTGACCAATTCGTGACCACTTGCTATCAGGTCTTAACAATTCCTAAGATGTGCTAACAGCACATAACTGCAGGTCAAGCAGATACTAACAGGTGTACTCATTGCTACCCATTTATACTTAAGAGCACCTACGAATCAGAACGCCGCAGGTTCGAATCCTGCAGGGCGCACCATCTTCTCAAATCACCCATACTGCTTACTAAATCAGAGATCTTTCATGAGTCTTTCGCTGCGCCAGACCTTGACTACTGAGGCAATTTCTCCATCAAAGTGATAAACGATACGAAAAGGTGGTTCAATCAGTTCACGAATAGTGGGGTCATTGAATTCTGGAACCTCTCTTCCTATTTCAGGAAATGACTGGAGCTGTGTCAGGCGCTTACGAACCTTTTTTACTAGCTCTATGCCAACATCTGGAACTAATTCTTCTCTATACCAGTCAAGAATGTCTTCAAGGTCTGCAGCAGCAGATTCAACTATTTCAACAGAAATCGTTTTCTCTGCCATGACTAGACTAGACCCAAACGCTGATCAAGCTCATCTAGTGTCATAGTGCGACCTGCCTTTAGGTCAGACATGCCTTGTGAGATTGCTTTAATGAAAGCACGTTCTTCTTGCGCTGCCTCATATTCTTCCAGTGACTGAACTACAGCAACTCCTTTACCTCGACTGGTAAGCAGGACGGGACGCTTAGTTTCATGTGTGCGGCGAATCACTTTTCCGGGATTTACTTTTAGATCACCAATGGGTACAACGTCTTGTGAAAATTTGATTGAAGCTTCCATGTTTTCTCCTTGACAGGACTTGTTGTTAGCACCAATTAACAGGACTTCATTATAGCACTGCCTGCAGATAAGTGAACCGCTGAAACAGAAAAACCCCTCTCACAATCCAATTGAGAGTCTTGCTATAAAGCCCACAACTCCACTGAAAAGTCTTTTCTTTCATGAAAAATTCGCCACAAATTTCAGCAGGTGCTATAATAGTGTAGAGTTTGTGTAGAAGATACATTCATTCGGTGAATACACACTAGGTACAGGTTCTGTGCCGTTTCCTACGGAGGTGTTGGCATGACAAGCTACAAGCCAGTACGAGACCCCTTAAACGACAAGCTTCTTACGCCTGAAAACAGCATACTCATCCTTATTGACTATCAGCCCACGCAGGTAAACTCGATCAATTCGATGGAGAAAAACACACTCATTCGAAATGTCGTAACTGTGGCAAAGACAGCGCAACTGTACCAATTACCAATTGTACTCTCGACAGTAAACGTTACAAACGGCAAAAGCCTTGACACAATCCCTGCCCTTAAAAAGGTTTTAGGGGACACTCCCTCCTATGATCGCACCTCAATCAATGCCTGGGAAGACAAGGAATTCTACGCAGCTGTTCAAGCAGCAGGACGTAAAAAGCTCATCATCTGCGCACTTTGGACAGAAGCCTGCCTTTCGTTTCCCACTCTAGATGCCCTGCATGAAGGGTATGACGTACATGTTGTCACTGACGCTGTGGGAGGAACCACTAAACACGCACACGAAACAGCCCTTTCACGCATGGAGCAGGCCGGCGCCCATCTAACATCTATTCCTCAGCTTCTTTGCGAACTTCAGCGGGACTGGAATCGCACCAAAACCTCTGAAGGTTTTGTCGAACTGCTCATCGAAGCAAACGTCTTTCCGTCAAGCTAATTCTGAACATCATGAGAACAACACGACTAGAGGCCTTTACTGATGCAGTAATCGCCATTGCTATGACGATCCTGGTCTTAGGATTAAGTAGTCCTGAAGAAAGCAGTTTTTCAGCCCTTTGGGCATTAAGGCACTCCTTCGCCGTATACTTAATCAGCTTTGCGACACTGGCAATCTACTGGGTGAACCATCATCACCTCTTTCAAGCTGCGAAGACAGTTTCTGGTTCTGTTTTGTGGTGGAACATCGCACTTCTCTTCTGTATCTCACTCTTTCCTTTCACCACGGTTTGGATAGGTGCTGATCTGTTTTCACAAGCTGCTGCGATAGCCTATGGGGCTCTCATGCTAACTGCAGATGTAGTCTGGTTCTTCCTTGGACGTTCATTGGTGCATGCGCACGGGAAAGGCAGTGCACTAATCTCTTATCTACAAAACTCAAAGAAATCAATCAGCACAATCGCAGTCATTGGATTAGGTCTGATTGTCGGATGGTACTGGCCGCCAGCAGTTATGTTGGGCTGCTTGACCTCACTACTTTTGTGGGTAGTTCCTGACAAGAACATCGAAAAGTTTATGCGCGAAGCGAAAGCACCAAAATAGGAAAGAGTAACCCCCTGAAAGGAGCAAGACAATGCTAAGGTATGTAGACAGTACTAAGATGGGTCATGTTAACCACGGCTGGTTAGACAGTTTTTTCCACTTTTCTTTTGCAGAGTATTACAATCCTGACAATATTCAATTTGGGGTACTACGTGTTATCAACGATGACATCGTGCGACCTAATACTGGATTCGAGATGCACCCGCATAAGGATATGGAGGTCATCTCTTACGTTGTCGAGGGCGAGCTTAGTCATAAAGACAGCATGGGCAATGAACACACACTCACCCGTGGTCAAGTCCAGTACATGAGCGCAGGAACAGGGATTTTTCATAGCGAGCACAATTGGGGAGATAAGCCCCTACGCTTCATCCAAATGTGGATCCTTCCAAACAAAGAGGGACTAACACCAAACTACGGGGACTACAGGTTTAAGTTTGAAGACCGTATTGATGCATGGATGCCCATCGCTACCAGCGTCGGTAATGCTGAAAATGATGCTCCGATAAAGATTCATGCAGACGCAAATGTATATGCCTCTGTTTTAACCCAGGGCAAAACTACCGAATTTAAGGTTGAGAAAGATCGTCAAGCTTACCTAGTTCTGCTTGAAGGTAAGGTAATAGTAAACGGCGACGTACAGCTCTCTGCACGAGATGCGCTAGAGATTATTGAAGAAGACATAACGATTACTGCCGATCAAGAATCTCACCTTTACCTAATTGAGATGCAGAAATCCTAAGTCTTAACCGCGCAAGCACATAAAGGCAGCCAGGGTCCCTCTTTTGGGACCCATGGCTCTGTGAGAATAGAACATGTCCGTGCGCTCTTTTGTGCATATGCCGGGAAGTTCAATATTTTCTGCAGGCACGCCTGCATACATCAATGATTGTCTATTGATGCCCTGCAAATCTATATAACTCTTATCTAATTTTTCGGTACAGGGAACAATAAAGTCGATAGCAAAGTCCAACGACTGGAGAAACTCCTGTGCTACTTCATTGCCTACCTCAAAACAATCCTTACAAATAGAAGGACCTATTCCCGCTAAAATATCTGCTGGATTGCTGTCATAGCTATCCGTCATTGCCTGAACAGTCTTTGCTCCAATCTGTCCCAGGGTACCCCGCCAGCCCGCATGTGACAAACCTATAGCTTGCTGCACAGGATCATAGAAATACAAGGGAACACAGTCCGCATAGAACGTTGCCAGAGTAACCTCGGGAACGTCAGTTATCAGCCCGTCAATGTTTGAATAGTCCCGCTTATGTACCATTCCTTTGCCGCGATCTGCTGCCGTGACCTGACGAATCCCACAACCATGCGACTGCTGCGAAAGGACCATGCTCTCTACGGGGAAGCCCAGCCCTGCTATAAGTTGGTAGTTTTGCATAACTGCCTCTAGACTATCCCCACCCAAAGGACTTAGATTCATGCTACTGTAAATGCCTTCGGATACTCCGCCATGACGCGTTGTAAATAAGTGATTGATGTCTGCTACGTCAAGATTTTCAAATACGTAATATCTTATATCTTTTTCATTGCGTAAAAACATCGCCTGCTCCACTTTCCCTAAACGATTGAACTAAGAATTCCTTTGTACTGATATCTTGCTGCTATTATATAGCCTCGCACTTGATTAACCACACTCACGAACAGGAGCACTTCTATGAAAGGCCTTAAAAGGATATTGCTGATGGCATTTGCAGTTATACTAAGTGCATTTCTTGCATTAGCAGCTGCTGGCTGTATTGCCACATCTCTCTACATGATGCAGGAAGACCCTGAAGAGGCTGAAAGTGTTGAAACTACCGTTGTCGCCGACTAATCTGCTCGGCTGCTCTGACTGCTGGTTGACTTGCTCTGGTCGCTGGAAAAACTAGTAACTGATTCATTCTGACTGTTGGCTAGTCTGTTCTGATTGTTGATCCTCAATCTTTCTAAGCCGCTCTGCCGCACGAGCCTCCCAGCCAACTTTACCAGGCGAATAAAAGTCACCGCGCTCTAAGCCATCTGGCAAATACTGTTGCTGCACCCAATTATTAGGGTAGCTATGCGGATAAAGATAAGGGCCATACTCTTCGCTACCAGGACGGGTCCGATCACGCAGATGGCTAGGCACAGAGCCTGCCTTTCCGCCCTCGATTTGCTCTAAAGCCTTAGTGATACCTGCACAGGCAGCATTGTTTTTCGGAGCAAGGGCCATATACGCTGCTGCTTGCGCAAGATTAAACTGGCATTCTGGCATACCAATAATCTCCGCGCTACGAAAGGTAGCATCAGCAATAAGTAAGGCCTGCGGGTCGGCATTACCTATGTCTTCTGAGGCAAAGATGAAGATGCGCCTGGCAATAAACTTTGGGTCTTCTCCCCCATGCAACATGCGGGCCAACCAGTAGAGAGCTGCATCTGCATCACTGCCACGCATGGACTTAATGAAGGCACTAATGACATCGTAGTGCATGTCTCCGTTTTTATCGTAGGGCAGCATACGTGAAGGCATGACGTCTTGAACTAGTTGTAAGGTGATACGGTTTTCAGTACCGGGCGCGTGTTCTGCTAGCTGGGCTGCCAATTCTAAAGAGGTAAGCGCTACGCGGGCGTCTCCCCCTGCAGTTAGCGCCAGGGCAGAAAGAGCCTCATCGTCGTCTATTTGCATGTTACCTGCAAGTCCACGCTCGTCTTTAAGTGCACGTAGTAGCAAAGCGCGGACGTCATCATCATCTATGGCTTGCAGCTCTAGGACACGGGAACGACTCACCAAAGGGGAGTTAACCTCAAAGTAGGGGTTTTCGGTGGTCGCACCAATTAGCACAACAATGCGGTCCTCTACTGCGTGAAGCAAAGCATCTTGCTGCGACTTTGAAAAGCGATGGATTTCATCAATGAACAGGATTGTACGCTGCTCTTGCAGGGCTAATCTATCACCTGCGTTCTTGATTGCAATACGCAAGTCTTTTACGCTGCCCGTTACTGCTGAAACCTCTTCAAAATAAGCAGCAGTGCTACCTGCAATGATGCGTGCTAGGGTTGTTTTTCCTGTTCCTGCTGGACCAAAAAGAATGAGTGACGACAGGGCGTCAGCCTCAATCATGCGTCGCAGATAACTATCAGGGCCTACAATATGATCCTGGCCTGCAAACTCATCCAAAGTACGCGGACGCATCCGCACCGCTAAGGGTGCAACCTTTGCCCTGTGCTCTGCTGCCTGGCTATCAAAAAGAGAATTCTGGCTCACGACTCCTGCGATTCATCGTCGGTTACCCTGCAATTATCGCACAAATGTACTTATTGTGCTAGCTTCATATGACTAGTCGCACAGAGCCAATTGAATATAGCTGTGACTGTGCCCACTTGGTTCACCGCCACAGCTATATAAAGTTAACTAGCAACGTCTGGGAGCGAAGGCTTACCCTTCTTTCTTCCCACAATAAGCCCTACTGTCGCAAAGATTGCAAGTGAAATCGCAAAGGCAGCTATCTGCAGATACCAGTTATTGATCTCACCCGTTTGGGGCCCTGTTCCTGTTGTTTCTCTGGATTCGTTGCCCGTACTTGCTGCAGCTCCAGCCGTTGGAGGGTCATCGCCTGTACCACCAGCTTCTGCTACATCAGCAGTGCCTCCACCCGCAGGAGGGGTTCCTGGGGCTGATGGGGGACCGGGGGAATCATCGTCATCCCCACCCTGCACAGGTGGTCGTGGCCTTAGTGGTAGCTCCTGAGGAGGAACGTGAATATAAGCTGGCGAACAAGGGCAGGTCTCACACCAAGGATCTTCGCAACATTCGTTCTCGTGGTGACAGTCTAGTAGTCCACTGCTTGCAAGAATCGACGGTATTGTCCCTGTTGTTTCACAAGACCCGCAGTGGCTTGAACTTTCACAGCAGTCATGCGAGTGAGAGGATTCACATGATGCACAGTCTGATCCTGAGCTCGCATGCGCGTGACCCTGCGCCAGTACTCCTGCCTCCAGTCTGTTTCCTGTATCTGCACCCACATCAAGCTCTGCTCGTGTCTGTGCAGAAAGTGCTTCTACAAAGTCCAGTGCAGATTGTGAGGCCCGTGCTGGGGTTACCGCAGCTTCAAGACCAAGGGCAGTTGCAAGACCTGGGACCAGCTCTCTTTGCGAGAAGTGCAAGGTCATTTCCAAAGGATTCGCTCCATCAGGAACAACGTGACAGGTAGAACAAGTTACGCCCCCTGCTACCCCATCAAGATGCGTCACAATTGGAGTTCTTAAGCGATTGTCGTCGTTATAGGACTTTCCGTGGCATGCTCCGCAACCAAAGGGATTGTTATCATCGCGCATGGTGTCTGATACTGCAGCTGGAAATGCTACACGACCCTCATTTGCCGCAATCCAAAAATCAGCATGGGCCGAAGCTAGATCCATTACGCCAAAGCCAAAACCTGTATCGCTTGCCGACTGAATGGGTCCGTGGCAGCCTGAAGCTGAACATCCCGTGTCAGCAGAAGTATTGATTTCATGCGACCTCAGCATGCGATTGCCATCTGCTCCGCCATGAACAGTTGCATAGGTTCCTGTATGACAGGACAGACAACCTGCCTCGTTAATTTCACCTGTTCGATTGTCGGTTGCCAGCTGAGACTGTACGCTCCAGCTAGTCTTGTTAACATCAGTAAAGGCTACTCCATGGCATTTCTGGCAGCCGTAATCGTAGGTGTTTCCTGCAGAGGTTTCCCCTCTCACATGAACGAACTGGTGCTCTAGCCTTAGATTTTCTGTGAAGTGACAAGTACTACACGCGCGCTCATCAAAGGCAATAGTCTCACTATCAAACAGTCCTTCTGTAGAAAAGGTCCATGTCCAGGGATAGGCTTCGTTTGCCACCTTTGAACGGCTTGTAAAATCATCAACGAACAGTCCACTTACCGTCACTGTATGAAGTTCATCAGCAGCCGAAAGACTCAGTGGCGCTGTAAAGGTTGTATTGTTTTCAGACCACGCACCTGCAGCAACATTCGAGCTTGCGCTATTGTCTAGTGCAATCGTGCCACGAAGTTCTGCAGAATCAACCATAGGACGATCAAAGCGAACAACGACGCTGTTGGTATCTAGACCTACGTTCGTTGCAGTATTATTCGGAGTAGTTGCATTATTTGCTGCTGTCCAGTTATTTGCATTGGTAGGTTGCAGCGAGGCAGCAATACGCCACGGAATCCAGTCATTTGTTCCTATCCCTGAGCCAAATCCAGCCCCTCCAGGATTTGCGACACCCTTACCTAGCTGGCCAGAAACATTAGTCCCCCAAGACCAGAAAGTTCCGTCATCGCGAACAGCAACGGTATGCCCCGAAACGCCGCCTAGTGAAATCGTTACCCAGTCATCACCGCTAACGCTTGCTGTAGGTACCACAGCCGGAACAAACTGATTCCCAGCATTACCTAGTCCCAGTCTGCCTGTTCCGTTTCCTCCCCAGCCCCAAAGCGTTCCGTCATCGCGGATTGCAAGTGTGTGTACTCCGCCTGCAGAAATGGTCGTCCATTCGGCACCACTAACGCCTGCAGTACTTACCGCAGTGGGTGCACCTACTCTATGTGCGGTGTCGCCTGGCCCTACGCCAAGTCTTCCGTTACCGTTCCATCCCCAGGCATAGGCTGCCCCATTGTCACGCAATGCAACCGTATGAGTATCGCCCGCAGAAATGGTCGTCCATTCGGCACCACTAACGCCTGCAGTACTTACCGCAGTAGGCGTGTTTCTGGCTGCAACATCATTAAGGCCTAAGCCTAGTCGACCGCTGCCATTCGCACCCCAGGCCCAAAGTGTGCCGTTGTCGCGGATGGCAAAAGACTGTACATTACCCGCAGAAATGGTCGTCCATTCGGCACCACTAACGCCTGCGGTACTTACCGCGGTGGGTGAAGATTGATTTGCTACATTTCCTGTTCCGAGCCTGCCGCTACCACCAAGACCCCAGGCATAAAGAGTTCCGTTATCGCGCAGTGCCATGGTATGTCCGCTGCCTGCAGCAACCTCTACCCAACTAGCGCCACTTACCCCTGCTGCATCTATCGCAGTCGGCGTAAGTTGGTTTGTCGCATTTCCTGTACCAAGTCGTCCGCCATCGCCAAGCCCCCAGGCATAAAGAGTTCCGTTATCGCGCAGTGCTACGGTGTGATCTGTACCAGTAACAACACTTATCCATCTATTACCGCTCACACCTGCTTCTGAAATCAAAGCAGGAACAGTTCTTGGGTTCGTGTCCCCTAGACCTAACTGCCCACTGTCATTGGCACCCCAAGCCCAAAGTGATCCATCGGCCTGTAGTGCAATAGTGTGTCCGGTACCAGCTGCCCCACTAGATGTTGCTATTTCTATTGAATCCAGCGGAATAACAATTTCGCCTGTAGTGAACGTCCAAGTATGCGGATGCATTTCATTTGTAGGTTTCCACCCAAGGAAGTCATCTACAAAACCAGCTACTCTGGCCGTGTGCAGCGTATCACTGCTAACAAGAGTCAGCGGGGCTGTAAAGACCGTATTTGCGCCCCGTGCGCTGTCCGTCCATGTTCCTGCCGTCACATTTACTCGAGCACCATTGTCTATCGTGATTACTCCACGAAATTCTGCCTCAGTGCGCATGGGGCGATTAAAGTGAACCGTAACAGTCTCTTGCGTCGCGGTCACATTGGCTACCCCATTATGAGGGGTTGTAGCGATATTGGGCACGAACGCATTGCTGCTTGAGGTTGGCATGAGTGCAGGAGCTACGCGCCACGGACTGTAACCATCAAGGGCACTTTGTCCGCCGCTTGTTGTCACAGCCTTGCCCAGCTGACCATAATTATTTTGACCCCAGGTCCAAAGTGACCCATCGTCGCGTGCTGCAAGGGTATGAGCGACTCCAGCAGCAACCACAGTCCACCCTTCATCCTCTATCCCCTCAAGGGAAACAAGGGTTGGTCGCGTTCTGTAATTATTATCGCCCAGACCTAGTTGTCCGCTGTTATTCAGCCCCCAAGCCCAGAGTGTTCCGTCATCGCGTATCCCAAAGGAGTTTTCGTAACCCATAGAGACTGCAATCCAGTAGTCTCCACTGATATCTGTGCTAGGAATACTACTTGCGCTTGAAACAAGGGTAGGAGCTATTCTCTGGTTTCTATCCCCCAGACCTAGCTGCCCGTTCTTATTGTCTCCCCAGGTCCAAAGGGTGCCATCTTCGCAAAGGGCAAGAGTACTGTTGTAGTCAGAGTAGACTTCTTTCCAGGCAGTGGGTGCCCCAGCACCTGTAGCAATAACCTGAGTTGGCACCGTTCTGGGTGTAGTATCACCTAATCCCAGCTGACCTTCACTATTGCGACCCCAGGCCCACAGAGTCTCATCCGCACGAATTGCAAAACCACTTCGGTAGCCCTGCGCGATTGCTATCCATTCATAGTCTTCACAGACAAGAGTCGGTACTGTTATCTGATCGCTGTGTCCCAGTCCTAGCTGATAGGAAGAGTTATATCCCCATGACCAAAGAGTACCGTCCACACAAAGGGCAAGAGTACTGCGATACTCAGAGTTCACCGTTTTCCACTCGATAGGGTTTCCTGAAGAATCAGTCGCGTTAACCCGTGTTGGTACATTTCGCGAAATTGTATCGCTGAGACCCAATTGTCCATTGTTGTTATATCCCCAGGCCCACAGAGAGCCGTCATTACGAATTGCAAGTGTGTGCGAATAACCCGCAGTCACATCAGTCCAGTAGTAGCTACTGCCGCCTGGTACAGGTACCTGAGCAGGGATAAGTCTTTGGGTAGTACCGCTACCTAATCCCAACTGTCCCTGGTTATTACGACCCCAGGCCCAAAGCGCTCCGTCATCACGCAGGGCAAGGGTAAATTCTTCTCCTGCTGACATCTTGATAAGGTAGGGCCTATCATCCTCGAAAGGGCTTGCCTCTGTCATAAACATATGAGTATGCGAAAGTAACATCGGATCACCTGAGTCCGAAAGCAGGCCTCCAATATTTACGGTATACGCCGCCCCGCGCTGAAGGTTGTTGGTGATGGGTAGTGTTAGCGTCAGTCCGTCTGTGCTCCAAGAAGCCGCCGGCAAGTCAAGGTCGGTTCCTGGCGAACCATTAATGTTTATGTCAGTTGCAGAAAGTGCCTGTGCCGTATCCATCGGGGTAGCAAAATTTGCAACGATGATACTTGTTCCTATTGAAACTTCTGTACCGCTAGGATGAATGTCTTGTACGGATACTGCATGCGCCGTTTGAGGAAAGAAGGAAAGTGATTGGGGAAGAAAAGATCCGAAAGCAGCCTGAGCCACGAAAAAAACAAGGACAGCTACAAGAGCCGCCAGCACCCTGCTTCCAACAGAGAGCCCTGCCCTCAAATGTGCAGGCTTGTCCGTAGTAAATGCCACTGTCTGCTTACTCTGGTCCGTCACACTCATAATATTGTTCCTTCTATAAGTCATCCCACATTTTAAGTAATGGGCAGTGCGTATTCAAAATGGGCGAAAAATACAGCACAATAAATGGACTCCATTATGACAGGTTTTACGTATAATTTCCAGTTCTGAAGGGGGGATTTGAGCATCACCAGTCCCCTATCAACATGCAGTAAACATCGAAATTTTACAAGTAGTACACATCTAATCATTTTTCTGGGAAATTACGAGATTTTCAATATCTTCAATTGCTTGATAAAGAAGCTTGCCCATCTGCTGCAGTGACTCTGCGCCATAAAACCGCAGGCGGTATCTATAGTCCCCCTTTTTAGTGGGGATTCCCGTCTCGCCGCGAGCTACATCACGCGCTACACCAGAAAGCGTCAAAAGCTCAACGGCAAGGTGTTCTAACAGGTGCACTGTCTCTGTTTGACGTGCCTCATCATAAAAGGATCTGTGCTTGCCACAAAGGCAACGATGACGACGCAAATCGGGATAGCATTCAAAGAGCGTATTGACGTCTAAGGCATGAGTTGTTTTTGGAATATCTGGATGTAAATATACATCAAAGCTTGCACATTGAAGTTGCTCATCATAAAGCAGAGGTACTATGTTCGTCACCAGCACTCTCAAGTCCCCATCCTGGCTTTCGGTCTAACCCTCAGGCCCTAGTCCTCGGTGTCTAATTCAGGAGCCCTCTCCATGCGCTGAACGCGAATGCGAGCTATGCGACGCCTGCGCATGGCAATCACGGTGAACAGATACCCTTCATGCTCGAACTTTTCACCAATATGAGGGATGTGACCCAGTTGCTCTAACACCCAGCCTGCAATGGTTTCATATTCATCCGACTGAACTATGGGCAGGCCAATCTCCATGGCATCTTCAATGTCGCAGGTGCCATTTATTAGCCACTTACCCTCTTCAACCTCTAGAATTGAATCCAGTTCCTGATCAGTCTCATCAATGATTTCACCTGTGATTTCTTCCAGAATGTCTTCCATGCTGACAAGACCGGAAGTCCCTCCGTATTCGTCGACAACCACCATAACCTGAATGCGTGCTTCTTGCATTTCGGTTAGTGTTGACATAAGATCCTTAGTTTCTGGAACAAAGACGGGTTCACGCAAATAGTCAGTAATAGGCTGTTCGCAGTCACCCTCTGCAAGGGGCACAACCAGATCTTTCAAGATAAGAATACCAATGATGCGGTCATAGTTCTCATGATAAACGGGGACCCGAGAAAATCCGCGAGCATACAGACGCTTGGCCGCCTCTCCTACGGTTTCTGTGTCCTGGGCAAAAACGATATCAACACGGGGCACCATAACTTCACGCACAACGGTGACACTCAAGTCAAAGATCTCGCTAATCATGCGCTTTTCTTCGCCACTTAGATGTTGCTGCTCATCAACCATCAGCTTGATCTCTTCTTCGCTGACCTGTGCAGACGTTACATCTTTGCTAATTCCTACCAGTCTGCCCAGAGCATTTGTTGATGCGGACAGAAAAATCACTACAGGATGTGCCATAATAGCTACCATATCGACCGTTCGCGCTGTGAGACTGGCGATTTTTCCGGCACGCTGCAAGCCCAGCTGCTTAGGAATAAGTTCCCCCACAACCAAAGTAACATAGGAGACTAGTAGGGTTACCGCAGCAATAGATAAGACTGTAGCAATCGAGGTAAGAAAGGGAATGTCCAGTGACTGCATCCACGCAGTGAGAGGAGCCTCAAAGGTAAACGCTGTCAAAGCGGCAGCAAGAACACTTACTACGTTGATAACGATTTGCGTTGTTGCCAACAGGCGTGCGGGATCATCTTTTAACTTGACCGCTAGGGCAGCACCCTTCGATCCTTCTTCTGCAAGTTGCTGTAAGGCAGATTTACGTGCAGATATCATGGCAATTTCTGCCATAGAGAAAAATCCGTTAATCAAAATCAGTACAAATATAAAAAAGGCATACCACAACATGGTTAAATCTCTTCAGGCTCCTGTTCTAGCTGAAAGCCAAACTTCTCCTTTACCGCAGCAGCAATCTGCGCGCGCGCGCGGCAGAGGTCGTCATAGCTTCCTGCAGATTCATTAATCAGTATAAGTGCTGCCTTGTCACTAACACGCATACCGTGAAGTAACTTACCCTTAAGACCTGATTGCTCAATCAGCCATCCGCTGGCGATCTCCCAGCAATTCCCAATTAAGAAAATAGGTATTCCTGGATAGCGTGCACGTAAGGGCTCGATATCGGCTTCATCAATAGTGATATTTTTGAAAAAGGATCCGCTGCTTGCTGTCGTAACCGAATCTGGCAGCTTATTATCGCGAATAGTAGTGACTGCGTCGCGAACAGTCTTCGCACGCCGATCTTCAATCGCATGCTCTGACAGGTAAGCCTGCAGTGATCCATACAATTCGCCCTGGATTTCCTGACGGTGCAAACGAACCTTAGCCGCAACGATGAAGTAGCGACCCTTAGCAGAGTCTGGTCCATCGCTATTAAAAATACTGTGACGATAGCACAGCGCCAAATCACCAACAGGAATATGGACGAACTCCCCCGTCTTAATATCGAAGGCGTCAACCCCCAAAAGCACCTGCGACATCTCTTGACCATAAGCACCTGCATTTTGCATCACAGCGCCGCCCACAGTACCCGGAATAGCAGCAAGGGCCTCGACCCCATACCAATCAGCAGCTACAGCATAGTCAACTAGTGCATCAAGTTCTTCGCCTGTGGCTACACGTAAAATAAGTTCATCTGAAGATTCGCTGATGGCCTCAATCCCCTTAAGGCGGTTGAGCATGACCACACCTGCAAAACCCTCATCCCGACCAATCACATTGCTTCCATCGCCTAGGATATACGTGGGCAGATTATCCTTGCGGGCAAACGTATAGGCAGGCTCTAGGTCAGCCTCTTCTTCAATTTCGATAAGATAGCGCGCAGCGGCACCCAGACGCATGGTGGTCAACTGCGAGATGCGTACATTCTCCTTAATTTTCATACTTGCTATTTTACCAGTAAGTAAAGGGAGCAAAGTAACAGGGCGTTAGCAGTGCGGTATCTGCATGTTGTCTGTGCGTACCTTACTTTGTCTGCTGCCCGTACGTGTTTACGCGTCCTTGATGCGCACTGATACCTTTGCAAGGTAGTCGATGGGATCACGCAGGCATATCTCATCGTGCAAGTATTCTGTATACACAGGACCCACAGGATCTAACTTATGTTCTTTGGCATAGGCCAGTATCTCTTCATGAACATTTGCCAGCTGTCCATAAAATCCTCTCACATATCCTGCGATATTATGTACCAGCAGGACTCACGCGATTTCCCCCAGGGTCAATCGAGATAAAGTTATCAGGTTCCCCAGGCATTCTTAAGAAGCTTTCAAAGCAATCATGGCGTCCTGCAATGGGTAGGCTAAGCTTAATGCGGAAATCCTCTGCCTTAGTGCAGAAATTAATGAACGACTCGTAGAATTCGCCGCTAGCCGCAAAGTTGTTCCGCGGCCCAACAACGTAGGCAATCTCTTCTTCATTGATAAGCTGTATAGCTATCTTGCTTGATTCTTTGGACGCCCTCTCCTCTTCAGTGAAGTCCAAATCGTGTTCTCTTAATACACGATTTCCCTCTTCAATAAGTCTGCGGCGTGTATGCAGGATAGAAAATTGTTGCTGGATTCTTAACAGCTCTAACCCTAACTGTCTTTCTTTTCCACTAATAAGTTCAATATTTTTTTCAGGATCCCGTTCTTGCTCTATATTGGCAATCGCCTTTAGCGGAACATTGAGGTCACTTAATACCGCAATAAATTTTACTGCGATGATTTGTTCCGGGGAATAGTAGCGATAATTGTTTACAGGATCACGTCTGCTGGGCGAAAACAAGCCTATGTCATCCCAGTAGCGCAAAGTGGTTCTGCTCAATGCGAGAGAAACGTGCGAACTCTTTAATAGAAAGGCGCTCTTTCACGCGGGATATATCTCCAATCAAGAAATAAATAAGGGTCTCCTGACAAGTCTATTTTACATGAATGTGCATCAAGAGCCCGAAGAGGGACCGCCAAGTACTCAGGGAGCTCTTGATGCTATACCTAACTGCCCTTTGGCAGGTGGCATCTAATGAGGCTGCCTAGTCATATGTGCGGCAATGACCAGGCATTAGTGAGGTATTCTCAAGTTCTTGTGTGAGCAAGATTCATGAGAGCAAAACCATATACTATTGTGCAGCCTGCAGTAACTCGAGGGTCAACAGGTTCTTAAAACTTATTTCGCGGGAATTTTCGTGTATGAAATATTGATAAACAATGCCTAATGGTGCAATTATACCCATCGCAAACCTTAAAGTAAGGTTAACGTTTCGCGGGAGTTTAATGCCTGCATCATTTTCTCATTCCGTTTGGCTTGCAAAGATGGGAGATTTCAGCTAAGGTATTAAAGCTTGATTTAATCGGACCCGTAGCTCAGTTGGCTAGAGCGCACGGCTGATAACCGTGAGGTCGGCTGTTCGAGTCAGCCCGGGTCCACCATCTTTTCTACTCTTTTCGAGTAACTTTTCTTCTTAAGCTGTATTTTTAATCACGCACAAACCTCTGCCACAGTAGCCATAACCCCAAGCTAAGCGTCACTATTGAAGCAAAGACAGGGGCTGTAGCTGCCGTCAAGGTGCCCAATCCTATAAAGGGACCTATCAAGAAAAGCCCTGTGAAGAAACCAGTGATCGTTAAGGCCAGCATGGCAAAGTTGAACCACGTAAGCGGCAAGCAAGCGCGCACCACATTATAGAAAGTTATCACGCCTAGACAGCAGTACATAAGAGTTACTGTCTCAACGTCACTCCAGCCCTGCGCGCGTCCAAAAAAGTGAATAAAGATAAAGCTTGCAGTAATAAGCAATGCATTAGGCAAGGCCTGTAACAATGCAGACTTGAGAAATTTCTTCTGTACAGGTTTTTTGTCCTGCCTGAATGAAAATACAAAGGTTGGCCACCCTATTGTCTGATCTGCAAGGGTAACCTGAATAGCCACAAAGGGAAACAAGAACAGGCCGCCTGCAAACACGCTGACAGAGCTTGTTAGCACCATAAATAATGAATATATCGTCTTTATAAAGAAAATGGATGCGCTACGCAGCATGTTGTTTACAACACGACGTGCCTCATACAGAATCTCTGGCATATCAGAAAAATCTGACTTCAGTAGTACAATATTTGCAATCTGCTTTGTTGCAGCATCCCCCGTTGCCATCGCAACGGATAAGTTAGCCTCTCGCATCGCTAAAATATCGTTAACCCCATCCCCTGTCATACCAACAGTTTTGCCCAGGCTACGCAAGGTCGTAACAATGAGCCTCTTCTGCTGAGGAGAAACTCTTCCAAAAATGGCTGTGTCTTCAAGGACTTCAACTAGCTGTTCATCACTGAGCTTTGACGCGTCCACGGAACGATCGTGTCCTTCAAAGCCAGCACGTTCAGCTGCAATAGACACTGTTTCTGGGTTGTCTCCAGAAATTATTTTTAAGTCGACCCCCTGTTCACGCAGGTAGGCCAGAGTCGTGGGCGCGCTCTCTCTAACAGGGTCATCTAACATGATACAAGCGAGAGGGATAACGTCAAGCATCTCATCTTCCACAGGGGGCAAGTCTGCACGGTGTCCTAACAACAAGACACGGTACCCTTGCTTTCGTTGCTCATTCACAAGATTTGATTCATGCAAAAGCAGTTTTTCTGGGGCGCCCAGCACAACTGCCCCTGTTAGCCCTATTGGTCCTATTGGCCCTGCTGACTCTGGCGATTCTACTGGCTCTGTTGGCTCTGGCGATTCCGCTGGCTCTGCTAACCTCATTGATTCTAGTGTGGTCAGCATAGCCATCTTACTGGGGCTTATTTCAATCATCTGCTTGAAGCAGGCAGCACCCCATTTACGCTGAGAAGAGAAGGGGATAATGCTGTCTGCGTTTAGGGACCCAACTGCATCATCTGCACCCAAAGAAATAGTTGACCCGTTCGCATCCAAGGAATCAGTCGATCCGTCAACATTGCCAACAGCGACATCGGTAAAAGCCTCACGCAGGGCCTGCATAGTCGAATTGTTGTCAGTGCTCGTAGCCAGATAGGCCTGCAAGACGGTCTGAGCATACTCCTCTGAGTACCCATCAAAGGTCACCATGCCTGCAACTTGCATCTTACCCTCTGTTATCGTGCCCGTTTTATCAAGGCACAAGGTATCTAAGTGCGCCATAGTTTCAATGGAATACATTTCCTGCACCAGAACTTCGCGAAGTCCCAGCTTCACGACACCCGTCACTAGCGTAACTGCAATCAGCACAACCATGCCGCGCGGAATCATTCCCAGCAGTCCCGCCGTGGTCGCAAGTATTGCAGTGTAAGTATCCACGTGACTAATAAAAAGTGCCTGGATTAACAACAAAACCCCTAAGGGAAGGGCAATCCAGCTGACAAACTTCATCACAGCACCTAAGGCACGCATGAGCCCTGATTCGATAGGGCGATACTGCTTTGCTTCCACACTAAGCTTTGTTGAATAGTTGTCAGCACCCACATGCTCGACACGGACATGGCACTGGCCACTAACTACAAAGCTACCTGATAGCAGCTTTGCATCCTGCTGTTTTACAAGCAGGTCAGACTCCCCCGTTAACAAGGCTTCGTTAACCTCTGCAAAGCCGCTTAGAACAACTGAATCTGTCGGGACTTGATCCCCGGCACGTAAAAGCAATACGTCATCCATAACGATGTCTTTGGGCAGAACTTCAAGACACTTGCCATCACGCAGGGCTGTCACGGGGTCAGTATTAAGCAGCGTCAACTTATCAATAATGCCGCGTGAGCGAATCTCAACACTAATACCTAAAACAACATTAAAAATGACAAGCAAAATGAACAGCGAGTTTATAAATGAACCTACCGCTAAAACGGCTGCAGCAATAATGAAACTGGTGATATTAAACAGGGTGAAGGTGTTGCTGCGAATAATGTCCCAGTTCGACTTGCTGGGATTTGCGACATAAGAATTATCCAGGCCAGCCCTGCGCCTGGATTGAACCTCCGCACTTGTTAATCCCTGTAAGTTCTTCAAATGAAAAAATTGTAACAAAGCGCAGCCAAGGGAATGGCCACGCTTTATTAAATGTTATCTAGCAGATTAGAGGGGCGGGAGTACGAACCTGTCCTTCGATATGATCCGTAACTACTTTATGCCCGCGCGCAGCAATTTTCTTGTCCGGTCTGTAGTGGCCTATTTTCTTTAAACAGTAATCATTCGTTCAGCAGTGATTCTGCTTGATTAAGGACTTCCTCTGCCCTTTGCATCCATCTATGATTGCCTTCATAGTTGTGGACTCCGTTGCCGTTCTCTGAAAAGACCCAGTCAAAGTACCAGACGACCTCGCGCTCCATTCCGCGCAGTACTTCTATATGGCCCTCTGAAAGTTGTCCTGCATCTTGCGCAGCTGCGAAAGCTATCTGGAAGTCTGCAAGACGTTCACCTAAGGCCAAAGTGCGTGACCTGCTACTTTCCTGTGTGTCACGGATTAGCTGCAGGATAGCTTCATCTCCGCCACCATGGCAGGGGGCGCAGGCCGTGTCCCTGATTTCGCGCGACTGGGACGGGGAGGTGATTGTGTGATCAGTAAGGAAACCACCCTCCCCATCAGGGGTCGAGCGCACCATGTGACAGTCCACACAGGTCATCCCTTCCCGCTGGTGAACACTGCCGGCAAAGTGCTGGTATTCAGGATGCTGCACCTTTAGCTGCTCAGTGCCCGTATTGGGATTAACGTGGTCAACAAGTCCCAGTGCATTGTAATAGCCTAGGATAATTTCTGGGTCCGTAGGACCTGGGGGCAATGCTACTTGCCACGTCTGCTCATTAAAATAGTACTCCACATGACACTGCGCGCATGATGCCGTCGCACCCCGTGTTTCTTCGTACCAAATGCTGAAGTGGCTGCGGATGGATCCTGTGAAACCACCATCGATTCCATCCCCGCCTAACCCGCGGCCTGGTTCATTGCGGTGGCAGTCATAGCAGGTAATCGCGTTAGTCATCTGGTCGCTGACCTCATGGAATCCGCGTGACCACGTGCCCGCAGGGTCCTGAGCCTCCATAACAACATAGTCTGGTGTCTTGCAGGCAAAACATGCTGCGGGATGTTCATCTGTTAAGCGGGGGGTAGATTTTACATTGTGAACCGCGTAATCATGCGGCATAGGAGAATAGTAGCCTTCTGCAAAACGTGAGCCCGCAAAGATGGTATTCAGGAAAGGATAAAACTCAAGATAATCTTTCTTTGGTTCGACACTCCTATCTGCAAGAAAGCTTTCTGTTTGATAGGGGAACTCTGCCATCCAATAGTTAGCGTCTAGGATAGGATCGTAGTCGATACTTCTAACCTGTTCGGGCAGTGCAGAAGGACTGGGAAGAGACATGCCATCCTCTTCAGGGGGAGGCATGGCCGAAGAGGCTGTCTGAGCAGGCTGATCAGCGCTGAGCCCAACAAAGGCAATAACCCCTACTACAAGGGCAAGAATAGCCCCAATAGCACCCAGCAAAATAACAATTACGCGTTGCTGCATAAAAATGCACCCTTTCTGTGTCCGTCAGAAATGGTCCTTATAATACGGTGACACTTAGGACGAAGCGTCACAACAATAGTATAGTAGTTACTAGGAAATTTCCACTAATAAGCTAGCACGCTAATGACTATGGAGGGAAGGCTAGAGATCTTATGAGCACAAAATTAAGAGGAGCCGTATTTGGCGCAGGAAACATGGGGCGCCATCACATTAGAATTATGGACGCGCATCCTGACGTCGACCTTGTCGCTATTGTAGATCCTGATGTTGAGCGCGCGAAGCAACACCCTTCAGCTGCACATACCCCTGTTTTTGCTTCCGTCGAGGACATGCCTGATGTAGATCTTGCCATTGTGGCAATCCCGACACAGTATCACCTGGAAGCCGGGCTTGCACTTATGAACCGTGGCATTAATATTTTGATTGAGAAGCCCCTGGCAGGGAATCCAGAAGACGCAAGGACGTTGGTTGACGCTGCAAAATCTGCAGGAGTCATCCTAGCAACAGGACACGTCGAACGCTTCAATCCAGCTGTTAATACACTGGCGCGCCTAATTGATGAACCCCTTTTCATTAGCATCGAGCGCCTTTCGCCCTACACACCACGCATACAGGACAGTGTTGTCTTTGATCTTACTATTCATGACATTGATCTTGCCTGCTGGCTGGCGGGAGGATACCCTAGCGAAATTGCAGCTTCAGGCACAAAAGTCTACAGTGACACTATTGATGCGGCAAGCAGCGTTTTGAAGTTCCCCAATGGCTGCGTCGTTACCCTGCAGACCAGCAGAATCACCAACGACAAGATTAGACGTATATCCGTGTCAGAGAAGGATCGCTTCCTGGTTGCTGACACCCTGCACCAGTCCATTGAGGTTCGCAAGCAGGCAGAAGTTTCCTACAAAAGCAAAAATGAGGAAATAACCTTTGCCCAAACAAGCGTTGTGGAATCCCTTACGATAGACAAAAGCGGCGAGCCCCTACGCAAGGAGCTTGATGATTTCTTGAACGCAATCCGCACAGGTGGAAAGCCAACAGTTGATGGCGAGGCAGGACTTGCCGCGGTTGAGCTTGCCCATAAGATAGAGGCTCTGTGTTTGTAGGAACCTTGCGTCTGCAAGGATTGCAGTAGGCTAGTAAGTCTGCCTTAGCAGAGCTTAAGCTTTAAACTTCAGTTAATTTCGATTGAGGCTTCCTTAGCCTTAGTGGAAAGATGCCGCGAACAGAGTTCACGCAATTAGCAAAATACATAACGAGCAAACAAATAAAAGTGGTCAGTTTGACCACTTTTATTTTTATGTAGAGCTCATCAATCTTCTTTTGAGATAAACGCCTATCACCAAAGCAAAAAATGGCATAGTGGCAGAAATATACTCATAAGTACCCACTAGAATTCACCACTCTCTACAACTACTATTATTAAGAATAACAAGGCTTAAGCTGCCTGGATTAAACTGTCTATCGACTCGAATCCCATTTTCTTTAGTATGTGAATTATTGATATGGTTTCGAGGTCATTCGAGAGGCTTGCCAATTCAGTTAATACTTGTAGACGCATTTCTTCGCTCTTACTTGCAGGAAGAACTAAACTAAGGTCGTCCAAAACGTTAGCAAAAGTAGTGTCGTTTCTGGGCGACACTCGTGCGCAGTATAGGCGCTCATCATGGACACAAATGTTACGCATATCTTTGATGTGGTCAAATGCCCGACTAAGGGTTTTGGGTCTAATATTGCGAGGAATGGAATGTTCATGGCGATATAGATCGGTGAAGGTGCTTGCGATACTTCGACGAATTTCACTCTCTTGGAAGTTAAAGAACTTCACAGTCTGCCCAAGTGACAAATAATTCATAAGAACCCAGATAGGAACTTGTCCGTGATTGTTCAGATAATGCTTGATGTAAGGCTTTGGCTTTCTGCGCCTCCCTTTATCATTCATCCCAAGTATAGTCTCAAATTCTCCGATTAGATAACTAACCAATACAGGATATCCACCATCATCGCGATACGTGCCGGCTTCAAGATATTTGTTATGATTCGTTTGGTGTGCTTGTGAAAATTCAAGGCAGTGATGGTTTTTAATGCAGCTTCTGCAATGGCAACATATTTGAATAGAAGCATGCGCAATGACCTGTCAAAAAGAAAAAGTCTGTAGACTTCATTAAAGGAAGCACCACGCCTGAAGGAATCTTCATCGTTTTGCTTGCCAGGGAAGAGGAAGGGATCTTTGTATCCATTGATAACGCAGTAGTAACCCTCTCGAAGTAAGATATTAGGGGTTTTATCATCGGTAGACAAGCCTCTACGATTGAGTATTGCAATCTGCTCGCTTATGGCCTGGAATGGCTTGTTCATTTTACCCCCATACACGCGCAAAGGTCGCCGCAGCGACCTTTGGTAGCCACAGCGAACACAAAGAACACTGAGGCTTCTTCACTACATAATGATACACTATATTATCTTATGCTACATAGCAAAGTAACAACAACGTAACACGCTTACAGAACTATCATATTACATAGGCATCGCAATACAGGCTCCAAGTGCAGTGAGATTGTTCACCCGTATTGAATTCAAGCTTTTTGAACTGCCCAGGTCTTGCCCCAGTTCTGCATCTAGACTCATAGTTTGCTGTCCTCTATTCGCCTTATGCTTTTCAATAATCTCAGCAATGGTGAGGATAGCTAATGTCCCCATAATCAGCACCACTCTAACAGTATTCGCAGTCGAGCTAGGGTCCATCATGAAAAAGGCTCCGGATACAGGCCAACCAAGACTACCAATGCCCACAGCAATTAAATTGCCAATGTAGACCCTATTCTTAGAGCTCCAAGGCTCGATTTCATTTTCATCTTTAAAAAAGTCTATGGCCTTCTTGCGCAGCCAGTAAGCAAAAAGAAGAAACAGCATGAAAACACCGTAACCAAGCAACCCATTTATAAGCGATAAAATGTCTCCGTTGTTTTCCACTATTTAACCTCACCCCTCCTTCAGTAACAACTTTAGTAGTGTTCAAATTATTCTTCTAGGCTGCGACTTTGCTCGTTCATAATCGCTTGCACGTTTACCTTTACACTAGGATGAGGAAGGCTCGTGACAAGCAAGATGCTTCCTTCACCAGGATAACTTTGATCTAGTTGGATATAGTAAATATCTCTAATGCTATCAGTATTCCTATCGCTGTAATAACCGCCTGTAACAGCAACTCGCGACACATTACTTATGTCTGTATCTACAGCCCTGAAGACAGGTGCTAAGAAATAGGGTGTTGCAAAACCATACTCATGCCATGGTCCTGTACAAAATCATCAGTCCCTCTACAGAGAGCATAAACCATACCGCCCTCTACCCCAACGTTCACTATCTCAAGATCGTCAAAGTCGATACCTCCAAAGAGTCGAAACAAATCATCTCTGTTATTGATGCGACTAATGTCTCTGATGTCTCCTGTAGCAGCATACTTTGCATCATTAGACCATCTATCTACCACAACAATTGCGGCAAGAATAATACGCAAAGCAACAATTGGAGCGATAAGATAAAGCGATATGTGAGGTCTTCTTATCGGGCACATTCTTGCGCTAAATGACTCAATGTATCCATTTTCCCAAGGTGAACTTGGTTCAATATAGGTAGTGATGACACCTAGATCAGATAACCATGCTCTCGGTTCTTTTGCTCATAGCATATCCTCGTCCTTTCGCGGCGCTTTACATCATAAAATTCTGAGGCTCAAATCGTTCTGCTTGCCCCAGGCAAGGAATCTATTGCCTCGAGTACACCAGTAAACCTCCTGACAAAACCACAGGCACTGTTACATTCCACCCTGGATTCAAGATTCTGTCCCCTCCCAAATCTCTCACGTCAGCTTCTTCCATAAAGTGCACTTTAGCAAGATGATATATTGGAGCTGAGCCCAATCTGTCTGGAACAAGTATCTGCATAGCAGCAATATATCCTTCTGGCAGACGGAGCGCGGAGTTGTCGAATGAATAGGGATACACATCTATATGTCCACCATTGCTCACCCCAGACAAGTCATATGGCTTCTTCTCTGAAACGTCCAGCCATTCTGCCTTGCCAGGAAATCGTCCTATTGAACTTGCGAAAATTTCATAAATATTAAGCTCTGAAACAACCCAGGAAAAAGGGCTTCCGTAAAGAATTGGATTGACTTGTCCAGTAATATGGTTTGCATGTAGCCAACCATCGTGAATCCCAAGCCCAACCTGAGCTGGACGATGACCCTCGTAATGGTCTCTTCCTGATAGATCATCTGTGCTTACATTAGTTCCAGATAGCCCTTCATCGAGAACTTGCTCTGGTAAATTCTCGGAAGAAATAACTGTATCAGGCGTCTCGATGAGAGGCAACACATGGTAAATGGTTAGTTCAGACACGGTTTCTGGAACAAACAGCAAAAGTAAGGTATGCTCATCATCGTCAGCATTTACCACCGTGTATCCTGTGTCAATCACAAAACCTGTCATTACGAGCTGCCCATCAAGCTCAGTAATCCAATCAACTGAACTTTCTAGTCCACGTACCCTAAAAAACTGCATTTCTTGCACACTCTCAGTAAGCAACTCACTAGACTGCTCTTTTCGTGGAAGTGCCTCCATTCGATAGACTGCAAGATTATCAATTATTACATTTCCAGCAAAAACCAAGCTCATAATCACTAAGGGAGATAACGCAATTACAGCTACCAAAATGCTCAAATGCCTGGCTGTGTTTTTCTTAAGCATAATTTATCTTGGAGCTCTCGCCGTAAGGGTTGCGTGGCTGCTTTGATGGTTTCCTCCGTAATGAAATACATACCTCACTCTTGCCGTGCTTGGAGTTCTAATTGTCCATCGCTGAACAAATCCATCTCTAGGAACTTTTCGACTCTGTCTAGCACGAGCATTGAGGAAGCGGCTGTTATTCGATAGTGAATATTGAGGGGTAAAAGAAGCACGAAGATGACCGTACGCTACAAAAACTGGTCGCCGAAGTGGTCTATTCGGAACACGCCTAGCCCTTACCTCCATAGTTACGCTTCGATCTCTATTTCTGGTTGCTCTTAGGGTCAAATTGATCTGATTTCCATATGCAATCCACACATTGTCCCATATAACCGCACCGACAAAACCCACAGCAACTAGACCTCCTATTCCTGGTATACCTAATGCTCCTGCTTCAATAGCTGAGCCCAGAAAAGATGAGGATGCACCCGAACCTCTGCGAACAGAAAGAGCCCTAAGGGTGCGCGAAGTTACTGAATTTCTTTGAGACGACCTGACACAGATAATATTAGGAAGTCTTCTCACTGACCTATACCCACTCGGATCTGTCTTATTAATGGGGTCTCCCTCGCAGTAACCATAGAGACTCAAGGTTGCCCTTAAGTCCCCACCATTTCTGGCAACATCCATAGTCATAAACCTGGCATCTACCGGGTTGTAGAATCTGGCGTTAAGGTAGTAGAGTCCTGTTACTTCATCCCACACTCCACCAGTGTATGCAATCTCTATGAGCTCTTCAGTGTCTTGAAGTCTTGTAGTTTCTCCAAAATCTGCATATCTAAAGCCTGTTTTGAAGCCTCTCTGACTGTCTAGTACAGTAGATGTTGAGTTGCGGATGTCAGTAGTTACGCTACTAAAGGCATTTCCGCTGTTTTTATAGTGAGCAAATCCTATGAGTTGACCACCTGGGTCTTTGAGGTGAAGGTTTATGGGGCTATGGTTGCTGTCTGTTGTTAGTTTCACAGTACCGTCTAGATAGGTATAGTTTATGGTTTTGCCATTCTCTACTTTTGATATTCTTTGACCATCACCTCTAAAGGTGTTTGTGTTTACAATACTTAGATTATCCTGTGTAGTTCCTGTCCTGACTTGAGTGAGACGATTGTCTGCATTATAGATAAAGTCACGAATGAAGGTAGAGCCTGTTTCACGGACTTGGTTCCCGTTAGCATCGTAAACATAGATAATTGCACCTTCACTTGCATGCTTACGAGTAAGCTGGTTAAGACCGTTGAAGTCTGACCATTCTTCTTTTCCATTCTCACTTACAAGCCGTCTGTTTCCTGCACGATCCCATCCATAGATACTTGTACCGCCTAGAGAGGACTCTGATCTTATAAGCCTACCTACTTCGTTATACGTGTAAGTGCGCAATTCGTCGTGAGAGGGAGTGTCTGGCAGGCTTACAATATGGTGTTCTGAGATGATGTTGTTTGCCTTATCGAAATTGTAAGTGAAAGACTCAAAGACGGTGTCTGGACTTGTGCTCTTTGAATAATCAATACTCTTTATCCTGCTGAAGCCGTCATAGGTGTAAGATTTCTTAATATAATTTTGACTACCGCTCCAGAAGTCAAAGTCTTTTAGAACTTCTACTTGACCCCAAGAATCATAGGAGTAGACTCTTAAGATACGTGACTCTTCCTCACCATCTATTTCTAGCCTCACTGTTATGGTATCAAGCCTTCCAAAGTCATCAAAACTATAATCTTGTCCAAGAATGGTTAAGCTACCTGTATCTAGGTCAAGCTCAGAGAAGGACGGATAATCCATGCCTATAATTCTGTCCCCTACGTCAAATCTAAAACGAGTTTTCATGTCTTCTGTGATCACATCTGGCCTCATGTGATCTTCAAAACTTGAGGTACGCTTACCCGCAATGTCGTATTCGAATGCCTGATGGTAGATGACATTTTGAGCTGAAACTTCGCCACTGTAATCAGTGACAGTAAGTAATCTGTTACGGTTGTCAAAAGTGTTTACCGATGCAAGCTCTAAGGTTCCATTAGCACGCCTGTGTTCAGCGCGCATCTGATTTCCTGCAGCGTCGTAAGCAAAGATTATATGGTCGCCATTAGCGTAGGTCTGACGCGCAAGTTGACCTAGTTCATTATAATCAAAAGTAGTTACCACTGGAGCAGGGTCGTTGGTGGCTTGAATATCTCTGCTACCTCTACCAAAGTCTGTGATTGAGAGCATTCGTCCGTTGGGATCCTGTACAGTTTGTGACAGGTTCCCAAGGGCATCAATGGTCAAATTAGTAATGCCGCCTGCTTCAATTTCTTCATTGGTAAAAGAAACAGTAGCCACAAGTCTTTCTGTGCTACGCTCACCAGATGCTATGTAATCTGCTTCAGGATGCATGACCGTTGCTATTTCTCCGCGCATATCATGCGTAAAGTGTGTTGTGTTACCTAGGGCATCAGTGCTCTCTGTAGCGCGCCCCGATGCGTCAAGAACCTGTGAAGTCACAATACCCTCTTTATTTACACTAAAGTGACCACTAGTAAGCTCAGGATTTATTATCGTATGTGTCTGATTGCCGTTTCTATCAAAAAGACCTAAGGCAACTCTAGCATCTTCACGCGCATAATTATTAGGAGCCACAATCGTTGCAAAAACTCTTCCGCAAGCAGTAAAACTCGTATCAGTGTTTACTCCTGAAGCTGAAAGGCGAATAGTTCTGCCAAGCGCATCACTATACGCTTTCGTGACAAGTCCTGCTGGGTCTGTTGTGGTGGTCGTTTGAGTATTCTCGTAAGCTCTTATGCCCTCGGGCGTTTTTATTTCTACGGTCTCAAAGCCATGTTCTGTGAGGGTCACCTTATCCTCTATTACGTTGCTGTTCATTGTGGGGGTAGATATGGTTTGTGAAACGACCCTGCCTACTATGTCATATACAAACGATGTCGTGATACCCCACTCGTCAGTAGAACTTGCCACCGTACCGTCTCTATTAAAGATGGTTGAAGTTCGTGATTCTGTACCACAGGGCTCTACCATGACAGAGCTGGTAAGTCTCCCAGCCCTATCATAACTATTTGTTGTAGACCTTACATCGTACAGTCCACCTGCCATCCTGATTCCCGCCTGCTCACTTACTAATCTTCCACGCCAATCAAAAACACGTGCTATTTCGCTTATGGCATTAGGGGAGCCAAACTCAGTCCTGACTTCACTCACAATGTTTCCCCACTTGTCGTACCCAAAGACCGTTTCGACCTGAGGAGCAGGGCTACCCACAACTTGTCCATCCTCAAACCTCTGCAAAGAAGTTGCTTCGCGTCGCAAGCTACCATCAGCAAAGTATTCGCGTGTCGTTGTAGTCTCATGGCTTATTTCTACAGTTCTTACCTCATGACCTTCTTCATCAAGCTCATACTCTGCGTGGTAGTTAACCTCTCCATGCTCGTCATAACCGATCTCTGCAGTTACTTCTTCTTCGTTGATCCCCGTACCGTTGTAAACTTGAACAAAGGTAATGCCGCTACACTCCTCTGTGATAGTAGGTAACAACAAGTCGTTATACCCTGTTCTCGTAACGTTTTGCGTAGTGTGAGTGATGACGGTTCCGTCTTCTGCAAGCTCATGATATTCAGCATCTACCGCTGTGGTCTCTAGCAGATGGTTGCACCAAGTCTGCCTGGTGACATGACCCTCACCAGCCGCCACTTCAGCGATGGTGCCTACTTCAGTTCTTGTTGGGTGTCCTAGCCAATTCAGTGTAGACTTTGTTGCCGTAACAGGATCCTCTAATCCGTAAGGCGTTCTTGAAGCCTGCGTAACAACAGAGGGCATACTGCCAGGACTACTCTCCACTGCATAATCAAAGTCAGTCCTGTCCCCTAGTGTTGTTGTGGTTGATAGCACTCTAACGGACATCTCATCATCTAAATCTCGCCCGTAACCAAAGCTGGCCTTCGGGATTTCTGCCCCGTGAGTCCTTGCAATACCCTCGATACCTACCTTGAAGTATCTGGCCTGATTGCTTCTGGCAAATCCAAAGAGGTCAAATATCTCGAAAAGACCCAGAGATTGCCACGTATATGAATGATAAACATCTTCGGCGTGTGCAGTAGGCAAAGTGCCTGCGATAAAGGCATCTTCAGTAACTGGATTTTCGTGCTGCGTTACCTTCGTCAGTCTATTACCCTCATCATAGCTATAGCTTATAACTGATTCACAAGGCATCCATACGGCAGATATCAATCTCTCCTCATTATGGGCAAAACGCATTGACCTAAGACCCCTTGAAGTAATTGTCTGCAGCAAAGAGGTTTCAGAACAATAGTCGAAGGTAAGGTAGGGCTGTGTGTGGTCTGCTATACGATAGGTCTGACCTTCTGGTATGTCAGCCTGCAACTGACCTGGACTATGAGTTACATATACCAATTGCCCACCCTGATTAAACCAGTACTCTTGCTTCATGTGAGAAGTTATGACATAGCTCACAAGCAGATTTTCATAGGTATGCGGGGTATTTTCTGTACCTACTTGCGTCCGTACACGCACCTGTCTAGGCTCATCAAATTTCTCAAGCCTGATTCTTTTTGAATCACGAGTGAAATAAGTGTCATGAGCTTCACTGTACACAAAAGTACGTAGTGTGCCTGTCTCATCTTGGAAGACATAGTTCTGGCTAGGCACTAAGCGACCCTCTTGCTCACACCTTTCTATTCCCTGCTGTCTAAGCAGCGCAAGATTGTAGCTAAAGTTGGTGCCCTCTCCGAATGAGAAAGTAAGAGAGGACTGTGAGTTATGTGTCCTCGTAAGACCTTCTTGTAGCATCGTATCGGACTCTATCGTACGATCTGTATGCTGGTAGACCATGTTGCCTGTTGACTTCTCTACTCTTGCAGTTCCTATGGGAACTTCTATCTGTTCATAGGCCCAGTAATCTTGAATACCTAGGCGCTTTAGTAGTTCATTTTCATCAACTGCTCTAGATACCGCAATATTTGACGGATTACCTACAACTGAGCTGATAATCTTTCCGTCAGTAACCTGACTCCTCACAGGCACCACTTGATAGAAAAGGGACTCAGAGTAGTTAAAGTTAGGAGAAGCAAAGGTACTTTCGCTAATACCTGTAGCTACCGTATTCCAAAGGGAGGACGGAATGTTCAAGGCCGCCTCTTCGCTTATGCTTGCGACATAGCGTACTTCATAGGTGATATCTTCTGATTTGTTCTCTGCGCTTATCCAGTTGAAATGAGTTCTGTAGTCCAGCCTGTCACGTGCAACAAGTCCTGTTGGTGTGGATGCGCTTAAAAAGTCGATGTGGAAGATGTCAGGGGACACAAAATCTAGATTCACACTTAAGCCACTCAAATCCGCAGACGCATCTTCAGAAATAAAGCGCAGTCTAAAGTTTGTGGCATAGATGAGGTCACTATCGGGTGATATGTACCATGACCTCTCTCCTTCATCATCAATCGTCAACTCTTTCCAAGTCCTGCCATCTACTGATACATGTGCGTAACCGTCAATGTCACCCTGCAAGTGCAAAGAAGTAAAGGGCAGTGCCGTTGTAATATTTTCCGTGATGAGTTCAGCTGACTCAGTACCTGAGGTCACGCTTCCCTCAAGTGGAATGCTCGCACTTCCAGCACGCGCACTCGTTGCACTAGGAGCACTGTCCTTCCACTGTTCTTGAGATAAGGTCGTACCAAGAATCGTATGATAGCTACCTTCAAGATAGGGATAGTTAGCAAAGTCATCAGTGAAGATTGACGACGAAGACGTGTCACTAGATGCCCTGGCTTGCCCGCCTACAAACCAGTTAAAGCCTGTTAGGTCGTATTCCGCATCTGCTCTTGTCTCAATATGGGCATCAGCAGTAGTCACTTTACCTTCTTCAGGCAGTAATAAGTCTATGTCGTAAATGCTTACTGCATCATCAGATGAAAGCGCATTGTACACTTCCATATCATCGTAGTAATAGTTACCCAGTAAGTCGTAAGTTTTTAACCTTATGGTGTAGCTTTGATTTACAGGGAAATCGCCAGCAAGATCTACAAACCCTAGCGAAATATTATCCCCAGCCGTAGTGCCTCGCACGACTCTTTCAAAGTCATCTTCTGCAGCACCCGACTCTTTAATAAGAATTTCATAGAAGTCTAAATGACTGCTTGCCACACTTCCCCGCACAATGCCCGCTTCAAAGCCTGTAACCTCAGCAGCAGGTGCCGTTAGTACTACTTCAAGATCTACCTGGGTTACCTGGCCTGTAATACCCTCTGCCCCAAAGGCACGCACTAACAGCCTGTATCTACCTTCGAGCAGTTCCTCTTGCACGTCTCTAGGTATCACTGCCGTGAACGACCCTTGATTACTGGAATTATCTACAGAAGTCCAATCAAGCGCACCTAAGGCATCTCTATCATTTACGTTGATATTTGTGTTGCTGCCTAGAACTGTCCACTGGACACCTTCACGCAGAAGTGCGCCCCCAATTGGGAAATTCCAACTAAGTAAAAATTCATCGGTATTTCCTATTAAGTTACTTGACCCAAAAGCACAGGTTACTCTAGGGGCTGCCAGTAGATTCTGCACTTCAAAATAAACCACTGCAGGCTCAGCGATGTTTCCAGCCCTGTCCTGACCCGTAAAGGTAAGACGATAGGTGCCGTCCTCAAGGCCAGCAGCAAGTGACCTTGTATCAAGACTTAAGGAAGTCGAAGCAGTCGCAAGTAAAGGAATATCACGTGTGTAGAACCTCTCTCCCACGCTTTCAATACGTAAATGTCCCCCGGTAAAGCCACTAGTTCTGACCCCGTTACGCACTGTGTCATAATCCCTAGCAATCTCTGCATCTATCCTAATAGAACCACTTATTCTTTGAGCCTTCGTATAGTGATTATGTTCTGCACTACTTGCTAAAGTTTCATCTGCCTGAACTCCTGCAATGGTAAGGGCAAGTTCAGGGGCAGTAGTATCCACCAGATAAGGCACACGTACAGCATTGTCACCTATCCTGCCATTTGCATTTATGGGTTGGACATATAAGAAGTGCTCACCGTCAGGTACCCCATTGGGGAAGAACGAATCAGGAATTGAACTTATACCTGAAGCGTCCAGACTATTGGTAGTTAAGGCAACAGGATTTACTAAGGGTCCATTATTGGCTCCGCGTGATGTTGCGACCTGAAGTCGTCTTTCAATGGTAAGTGGCGTTACAGATCCGCTATAGCGCCTAGTCTCATGCACCAGATCTGACCACACAATATCAGGCAGTTCATTAGTCGTATACCAGCCAGATTCAGGCGTATCAGTTAACTTCGCTTGACCCAGATGTAGCACACTAGAGTCGTAATTGAAGTCAAAAGTACGCTCTGACACATGACCTACTCGATTTCTTGCCCTAAAGACTACAGTATGCGGTTGACTATGCCCTGCAATAAAGTCACTATCCCAAAGACGGTGTTGCGGGGGTGGAGTTGCTCTACCATTTCCGTCAGTAAGTATTGTGCGCGGGACAGATACGGTTCCATCTGGTCTTCTTACAAAGATCTCTAGACTGATACGCCTTGAACTACACCAAGGGTTGTCAGAGATGGTAAGTCCTCCAGACCTAAGCATGGGCGGTCTTCTGAAGCTACCATTAGGATTTTGGGTATTTTCCTCTACGAAGGGCAAACCACTTGTAGCGATAGTAGGCGCATTTCTATTGATGCTGAAATACAGTGACCGAAGTCCTCCTGCAGCCCCCGTATGATCTACATTTCTTACTGCAAGCATATAGCAGCCGTGGGCAAGACCAGTCAAAGGAAAGCTGAAGCCTGCCGTACTCTGCGCGTTAGTTAGGAAAGGGGCTTGGTTGAAGTCTTTGACTACTGTCGTGCCATTTGTATGTGCCCCTGTTACTGGATCGATATCGGCACGTATAATGCGGTATTCCGCACGTGAGAGAGTTCCAGCAGCCACCGTGGATGTCCCCCAGGTAAGTGTGGGTTGTGCTTGACCTGGCACCCATACGGGATTTGACAAAGTAACGTGACTTGGTGGGGTTGGGGGATTTACGGTAGTAACTACCAGGCGCGGTCTTCTGTCACCATGTGCAGTTGCTGCACCGTAGAATTCTGCAATTTGCGTTAGGTTTTCATTTTGTGCCCTCAGCATGAGTCCGTGGCCTGGGAATGTTCCGTTTGCTACCCCTCTTGCCCAATTGGTCACATTGAAAGAGTGTGTCCAATTAACGGTACCGGTAGAGAAAGAAGAAGTCGCTGCTGCCTCATGTCCTGGCTGATTATTCCAATTCATAGAGAAAAAATGGGTGGTTTGTGACCCCGTGGGCGGAAGTGCTCTGTGGGCGCTTACCGCGATGTTTCTAGTATGGGAAGAGTTATTCATCTGCCTAACGTGAAGCATGGCTGAGGTAACGGACCTGCCCCTAACAGTTGCGTTAAAACCTTCTGCCGTAAGGAATGACCTTCCTCTGCCGTTTGCATTATTGCCCATAGGCAAAGAGTGCTGTGACGCGAAAACATGCGAAGGAGATCCGCTTCTCACAAAGGTTGTTGTGAGACCTCTACCGCTTCCCGTATCCCATACCCCCTGCCAGGTAATGGTGGGATCTACAGTAATGGGGAAGACACGAGAAGGATCATTTAGATATTCTTCACACACGATAAGGGAAAGAATGTATCTACCTTCTTCTAGGCGCTCAAGTTCATATCCAATGTCATGTGAATAAGCACTATCCTCAGATGCATCCCACATAACACCTGGGGGAATAGCAGCAACAGGTGCATCTGGATTGTTGGTACTGAAAAGGACTATTTCTGAAGTTTCTTCGGAAAGTTCTGCTGAAAGATTGGTAAGGTGAAGTTCGTAAGAGAAGATATTTGTTTCAGGGATTGTATCTAAGATAATCTCTGATTTAATTCCAATGTCTGAAGATATGACCCTGAAAGAAGTGTCTGTATCTATGTCATAAAGTACTGCAAGGGGACGATCTTCTGGCTGATCAAATGCGTCTAAGTGTTCCTGGTTTTCAATCTGGGTTAAGGTGACATCTTGTGCTTCAAGTAAGGTAAAAGCTATTTCATAGTCTTCGCGGGCTAAAGTAAGTGGCGTTTCTTCATCAATGGTCTCAGGGAAAAAGTTAGTAGATGGTCCTGCCCTTGATTCGTAGACAAAGTCCGTGTGTTCACTTAGCTTAAGAGAAGGATCAATCTCTACCAGCTCCCCCTCTTCATTTTCAAAGCGAATAGGACTTGCAAAAAATTCTTCTACCTCTTCTTCTGTATCAGAGTTGTAGAATACATTTGAGTCCTCAGTTATAGCTACAAGCTCTAGATCTACGAATTCTGATTCTGCGTCATCTGAAAACTCAAAGTCCTCAGGCACTAGATGATATCTTTCGTCTTCTTCGCACTCTGCCCTTCTTCTGGCGTCAACGCTTTCATTTTCTTCGACATCAGTTGGAGTTATGCAGGCTTCACAGCCCTCATAGCCGCCTGATTCACCCTGTGTTTCAGTCGCCTGAGCCTGCTGAAGAGCTGTTAGTGGGGTAGTTACACCCACAGTTTCTGAGGCAACAAAAAACCCACCGCTAAAAAGCTCGGTGGGTACAGAAGTAAAGGATAGAAGAAAAACAAGGAAGAAGGCAATTACCTGTTTTTGCCACGTAAACTTAGTCGAGTACTTGGTCGTTGGAGAATACAAAGCCTTTAGGTCACGCATCGTCATGTCGCTGTCCTTATTCTATGAATTTTATGTCAAATATTACATTTACCATGGATACAATAACACGTTATCTTCACAGAATTTTAACATTCACAAAATACACACAGGTAATGGCACTAGGACAGTGTCAATGACACCTTGTCCTCAACTGCACACTGCAGTATCAAGAAAACCTTGGTCTGACGACCTAGGTGCCAGAAAACATCCGTACCTTCATCTTTGCATTTCAGATGGCAATCAACGAAGTCCTGTCTGATTGGAAAATTAGACTAGTATAGATAGGAAGATTGGGATAATATAAATGGGAAAAATAGCGCAATAGAATTCACTAAAAGGAGATATCATTTTGGGTAACTATAAAAAGCGCCTACTTGATTCAACAATCAAAGAATACTTCAAAGAACTGCCTGCTCTCTCAATAGACGGTGCAAAAGCAGTTGGAAAAACAGCAACTGCAAGTCGTTACGCAAAGCACATCATGCGTCTTGATATTGAGGATGGTCTTGACGTGATTGCTGGTGGTATTGATATCTTGTCGCTACAACCAAAACCCTTGCTAATTGATGAATGGCAGCGCTTTCCTAGAAGCTGGGACTATATACGTCGTCTAGTGGATACAGACAATAGTCCTGGACAATACCTTTTAACAGGTAGCGCAATTCCTAGAAAAGCTCAGACTCATAGCGGAGCTGGCAGAATTGTTCGCTTGCGCATGCGTCCATTGTCACTAGAGGAGCGCGACATTGAAGCCCCTGCAATACGTGTAAAGGACTTGCTCAATGGATCAGTAGACCAAGTAAGTGCACGCTCTGAACTCAGCTTAGTCCACTACATCAAAGAAGTTACCGCCTCTGGCTTTCCCGGAATACGTGCATTGTCTGAAAATATCCGTGAAGCTCAACTTGATAGCTATCTTTCTAACCTAACCGAGCACGAATTTCCTGAAAGTGGAACCTTTGTCCGCAAGCCAGATGTTTTACAGGGCTGGCTACGCGCATATGCTGCAGCAACTGCAAGTACGGCAAGCTACCAAGAGATTTTAGATGCTTCCACTCCAGGCGAAAGTCAAAAGCCATCTAAGGCAACAACACTTACCTACCGTGACACCTTAGATTCACTCTGGATGACAGACCGCGTACCTGCATGGCTTCCAAGCACCAATCCTTTCACAGCGCTAAGCAAAGGCCCGAAGCATTTCCTGGCAGATCCAGCTCTTGCTGCCCGCCTACTTCACTTAAGCGCAGACAAGCTGATTTCTGGAACTGCTCGTCCACTCTTAAAGCCAAGAGCAGGGGCTGCGGTTGGTAGGCTATTTGAGGCACTCATTGCTCTTAGTCTACAAACCTATGCACAAGTTAACCGAGCAAAACTGTACCACTTTCGTAGTGCAAAAGGAGACAAAGAAATCGACTTTATTATCGAGCGTGGTCTTTCTCTTATTGCTATAGAAGTAAAGTCGTCACCTGAAGTTACTGCAAGTGATGTGCGTCACCTAAATTGGCTTGCTGACAACTGTCCTGATTACGATATTACGTGCATTGTAGTTACCACAGGACAAAATGCCTATACCCGTCCCGATGGAATCCATGTAATACCTGCCACTTTACTGGGCGCATAAAAACTGTACCTCCTAAAGTTGGTTGGATTTTATTTCCAGTTCAACTTTAGGGGTACAGTTCAAACTTAGGGCATCCTCTTCTAATAACTATCACAATAGCAAACAAACGTATAGAATGCGTCAGTTTGACGCATTCTATACGAGACTTAAGCAAAGAAGCCTTTCACTGCCGCAATAACTTCATCTTGCTGCTCGCGGGTAATCCCCGGATAACAAGGTAGGGCAAAAGTCTTTGAGGCACTATCTTCTGCTACAGGCAGGCTCGGCTTCACGAAACCAGGAATCTTTTGTAGAACTTCCTGTTCATGCAGTGACGTCGGATAGTACAGTGCACTACCAATGTCTTGTCCCTGCAAATGCGCAACAACCTCCGGTGCCTGCGCTGACTTCAAGATAAAGAGGTGATAAACAGACTTTCCGTAATCACGCTCGACAGGCATTTCAAGATCACCTAGTCCAGCTAGCGCTTCCCTATAATAAGCTGCAGCATCACGGCGCTGGTTATTCCACTCATCCAACTTCGCTAGGCGCAACGACAAAAGTCCCGCCTGCAGTGAGTCCAGTCGTGAGTTTGTTCCAATAGCAGTGTGAATATACTTTTGAGACTCACCATGACGTGCTACCAGCCTCATTCTATCTGCGAGTTCCGTATCGTCTGTTGTGATGCATCCCCCATCACCCGCACATCCCAGGTTCTTTGTAGGGAAGAAGCTAAAGGCAGCAGCGCGGCCTAGACTTCCCGCTTTCTTACCTTTGTGTGTAGCACCAATAGCCTGGCAGGCATCCTCGATGATAATCAAATTATGCCTGTCAGCAATATCGTTAATCGCATCCATATCTACACACTGTCCGTAGATATGCACAGGCATGATGGCCTTTGTGCGCGGAGTAATAGCCTCTTCAATCTTTGCGGGATCGATGTTGTAGGTTCCTGGCTCGATATCAACAAGAACAGGAGTCGCACCTACATGAGCGATACTTTCAATGCTGGCGAAGAAGGTCCATGGGGTGGTGATTACTTCGTCTCCGCGTCTAATGTTTAGCGCTTCAAGAATCAAGAATAAGGCATCAGTTCCATTGGCTACAGCTATACAGTGCTTAACGCCACAATAGTCAGCAATTTCCTGCTCAATCTTTTCAACCCTGGGGCCACCAACATAGGCAGCATTAGACATCACGTCAAACCACAGTGCGTCGCTCTCTTCTTTAAGTTGAGTATATTGAAGCTTCAAATCTAGCAATGGTACGCCCATTTTTATCCCCCTACAGTATTGTCTATAATCTCGTATACAGTTTGTATGGAACTTTCAACACACAAAAGTATAACCTACTGATAGAATAGCTGGAAACAATAGAGCGCCTGAGAGGACCTTACGATGACTAGATGTAAACAGACGGCATGCAGTGGAGTATCCTACATCAAGAACCCTAAGAACAATACCACCATGTATGTTGGGAAAAAATTTGAACATCTAGTCAGTCATCTATCTGAAGCACAGGAATGCCTCTTATTTTTCGAAGACGGCATGAACATACCGCAGGCCATACTGGACAATAACTCCTGCCACTTCTCGCCCGTTCCCGTCCGTGACTTTGCTCTAGCGGTAAAAGATTTGTGGGAGCAACAACAGGCAGAGATGGACACACTCCCCCGCGTGAGCCAAGACGGCGCAACAATAGGAAGCAATGTCCAGCTAGGTGAAAACGTCATCATCGAACCCGGTGCCTTTATTGATCATCACGTAAAGATTGGTGATGGCACACGTATATGTGCTGGAGCCATCATAAGAAACGGTACAACTATTGGTAAAAATTGCCTGATCCGCGAAGGCGCAGTCATTGGCAGTGAAGGCTTTACTATGGCCCCTGACACAGAAGGCAAACCCTTTCGCCTACATTGCTTGGCAGGGGTTGAGCTAGCTGATGAAGTAGAGGTCGGGGCCAACACAACCATTGCCCGTGGCCAATCCAGAGACACCTATGTCGACAGACTAACCAAAATCGACGACCAGTGCTATCTGGCGCATGATGTTTACCTAGGGAAGCAGATAACCGTCACTTCTGGGGTAACCCTAGGCGGATTTGTTGAAGTTGGTGACAAGTCCTACCTAGGAATGAACTGCACCGTAAAGCAGCTACTTACTATTGGTAGTGGCAGCACCATCGGTATGGGGGCAGTAGTGACAAAACCAATTCCTGATGGAGTTATTGCATTCGGAAGCCCAGCAAGAATTAAGTAGCCAGCTAATGGACAGCAAGGGCGACACAGGAGCATCGCTTCTTCCCACTACTGAGGAATCCGTAAAGAAATCGACTGGCACCCAAAGAGGTAGTCGCTATCTACCTGTTCAAATAATACTTGCCGTTTTAGGCTTTCTTGCCCTGGCCATTATTATGGTTGTGCCTGAACGTCATCTCTTTTTTATAGGGGGGCTTCCTCGCCTAAACTTTGCTCCCGCCTTTATTGTCATTGTTGCCGCAATAACGCTGCTCTGCAGTTACTTCTTTCCGCGCATTCAGATAAGTCCGAACGGAGAAGACACAAGGCGCTTCGTACAAAAGCATCTACCTCTGCTGGCATTCTGTGTCTTCAATATCATCTTCGTAATCATCGCCTATACACGTGCAACTTACTTCAATCCCGATGCAGCCACTATCCATCCTCGTTTTTGGGCAAGTCTGCTCTTTCTACAACTTGCAATGCTCTGCGCTTTCTACCTAGGGAGAAAACTCGCCTGGACAGGCACTCAAATATTGGGAATTGTTCTCGTCACCGTTATGGGCCTTATGCTTACTTTGCAGACAGGAGAATTCTTCCACCTGCACGGCCTTGATAACCCTATTGGTTATTGGGTTCGGTCATTTAATCTAGAAGAATTCTGGCCGAATTCCCCCTGGATATGGCAATATCCAGAAACGGTACGCGCAATGGGTCTAGGTCGTGTCCCCTCTCACTATGCCTTCACTTCACTTGTTGTGCTTTGCTGGGCACTATCAAGCAAAGGCATGAGAGGCCTTCGCATGGCAGGATTAATCTTTGCCGTACTGTCCATCTACTTAGCAGGTGTGCGGACTGCATTTATTGCGTTACTTGTGATAGCAATTGTTTACTTAATCTATCTGGCAAAGCAGCAAGGCTTTTTCGGTTGGATACGACGCAACGCTATTCAACTTTTCTCAGTAACGGCAATCTTGCTTGCCCTTCTAGGAGGGATCTACCTACTAACAGGTACACAGCACTTTAATCGAGGGATACCAACATCAACAGATATAAGTGCTGTCATGGCTCCCCCTGTTAGTGCCTTACCAACACAAACAACACAGATGCAAGCAATCGAGGCTGAAGATACACCCCAGGACTACTGTGAAGAAAATGGTCTTTCTGACATGCTTTGGGTATTTACCTCTGGCCGAACGGAAGTATGGGGTGAAGCCATCGAGCTGATTAAAGAAAATCCTCTAGGAACCTGGCAAATGCCAGCGTCTGTTCTTAAGCAGGCAAGTCATGCGCATAATGATGTACTCGAGCGCCTACTTGGGGCAGGACCTATCTCATTGATGCTATATATATGGCTTATATGGTGGATGGCCTTCAAGGTCAGAGCCCCACAAGCTCCTGCTTTTCCTCTGTTGTTCGCAACAGCAATCGTCTCTTTTGGCTTGCTCGATGTAACCTTCGCCCAAATAGTCTTTACCCCAGTAGGATTTTTAATTCTAGGCTACCTCATAGTGGTTAAGGGTTTGCGAACAGGGGGCGAGACTACAGCTCAGTAATCTCTTCGTAGACCCTTTTTGAGTTGTCTTTGTCAAACTTATAGAAGAAGTCCTCAACACGATTTTTGTATTTTTCCTCCATGGCGCAGTTATTTTCAATTTCCTTAATAATTGCCTCTACTAGAACATTGTGGTCGTAGCAAACTTCCCCAAAACCATGTTCTTCAAAAGAGAAATAGCCCTTGTCAACCGTATGTGATTCATAGAAAGTATCATAATCAAATTGGTAGTAGAAAACCGGCTTCTTTAAGTAGGCGAAATCAAAAACTACACTGGAATAATCGGAAACAAGCAGAGCAGACTCTCCTAGCTCTTCGCTATATTTACAATCCTCCCTAGAGACACTAATTATTTCATTTTCCTGAAAGTCTTTTACTTGCTTAATGAATGAAGAGTGCATATACATCTTTCCTGTATAGCCATGCTGCTTCATCGCTTCCAGTAGTTTTGAGTCGTTAATGAGTCGATTATAGCTTTTGTAGTAGTCGCTTTCTGTAAAATCAGGATTATACTGCCTTACTCCATCTACAAATTTCCCAGCAAGCTGAAGCCTCCATGTAGGCAGAAAGAGGATTTGCTTTTCTTGGTTCCTCGTCTGTAGATAGTCATATCTAGGAAGCCCCGTAAGCTTTACGACATCACTGCCATACAGATAATTTCCGTCAATAATCGACTCGTGCTCTGGTCGAGCAGCGGTAATAAAAAGCTTTATATCTTTACTGTGCTTATTTAACCACTTTGATAAATCATGCAAGGTTATTCCATGTCCCAAGAAGACGAAGTCGCTAATGAACAAGTCTTTGTATTTTGCACTACTTCTTTTAGGCAGGCTAGTAACCCAATGATCCCCACTCGAGGAAATAATCTTGTCTGACAAAGCAAAAAGGAACTGGTATTTCAGACCGTTATACTTAACAACACTTCCAATCTTCTTCATCCTTTTGTAGTCTGGACAGTCTTTTGCAAGTACAAAATAGGGCTTAATGCTTTTGCTCCCCTGATTTACAGCATGCTTGAATAAAGCCTCGCCATTATCGTTTCCGGCAACAATTCGATCAGAAATTAACCAGATCTTCTTTTTCTTGAAGACTCTTAGTGCATGACATGCTAGCCTGAAGCTCGCAACATCAAACTCTTTCCGCTTTAATAACTCTCCTAAATACCTTAGTTCGCTCTTGAAAAGGGTAGCTTTCTCGTTTCTGTAAAAGCGCAGTGAACCTCTTTGGTACTTAACAATGTAATCCCCTAGTACAAAGTATGCCCACTTGAAATCACTGCGGATTTTTGCAAAAGCCCCAAATCGCTGCCTTAGTCTGATTCTCTCTGTACTGCTCTCAGTAAACAGGTCAATCTTTTCCAGCCCGTCTAGCGGAATCTCCACCTTAAAACACTGCAATGTGCAGAACTTTTCTCCCAAGCTGTATCTCTCGCCAACAGGACTGTCAAAAAAGGTAACGCTTACTCTTTCTTCACCATTTATTACATAGTAGAAGTCTTGATTAGACAGCCACGCAAAATATGAGGCATGGCCCTCGATATTAAGTATTCCATTTTTTGCCTCAATAATAGAGATCGCAATGGGCGCATCAGCTGATGGGGTCAGAGGATATTCATCTACCCAAACGCGACCCTTTCTAAGCTCCAAATCCGCAAATTTGTCTGTATCATACTTCATGCTTAATGCATGAAGCTTATATTCTCCCAGCAAAAACCTTTGCTCAACAATCATCCTGTCATCAATATCAGCCAAAAGCTGTCGTAGCAGCTGCTTGTACTGCGCTGTCTCTTCGTCAGTAAAATCATCAGGAAGCTCCTGCACCCTAATCCTCCACTGAATGTCATACATGACTAGGTATTGCACGTAAGGCAACACTTCTCCGAATTTTTCTTTCGAGTAGTCAAGCAGGTACTGCAGTCCATATACTGGAGCATCGAAATAGTAGCTCCTATCAAATGTGGTAGTCTGACCTATCGATGTGCCAGCTTCCCTGCTTCTATAAAAGTATATTGAGCTCGAGATAATTCCGTATTTCTGTTTTTCAAGAATCACAGGGGTGATGAACTTTGTGTCTTCTCCAAATCCAAAACGCCTATCAAATCGTGCGCCCTGAATAGCTTCAGTTCTTATAAGAGTTGTCGCAACACCCATCTGTATGTGGTCATACTCTTCATTAATATTGACGATTCTATCGTAGTCAAACTTGTAATCAAGCGCGTGAGGAGAGGTCTTCGCCTCAAAGAAAACAATCCTAAACGAAACAACATCAATTTCATCAGCATGCTTTTCTAAAAAGGCATACCCTTTCTTAAAAGCATTCTTAGACCATTTGTCATCAGATCCCATAGTAGTAACATACTTACCTTTTACTTGTTCA
>Ga0123355_10000829_pt1 | contig 42410 bp, 36 predicted proteins | sample TergutEmb28metaG_3_FD_89872 | JGI IMG/M metagenome (GOLD analysis project Ga0123355, IMG submission 89872) | Embiratermes neotenicus P1 segment gut microbial communities from Petit-Saut dam, French Guiana - Emb289 P1 | ecosystem: Host-associated > Arthropoda: Insects > Digestive system > Gut ...
TACAGCCTCACCCAGCAAATATAAGCGAAAGTGCGGCTATGAGTGCGATCCAACCGCCGCCTGTTACCTACAAGCCTAATCTGAGCCAAGATATAATAGACAATGGCATATTATCTGACGTTCAATTAGAAGCCGTAACCTATGCTGGACAAAGCCATAACCAAACCCTGCCCAATGGTACAACACGGGGTTTCTTTTTAGGCGATGGCACAGGTGTCGGCAAGGGCCGAACCATATCAGGCATTATTTTAGATAACTTCATACAAGGAAGAAAAAAAGCCGTATGGTTAAGCGAAAATACAGGGTTAGTGCCAGACGCAAAAAGAGATGTACAGGCTTTATTCGGCAGTTCTGATTTAGTTGTAGAGTTTAGGGGTGGCAATAATGCGGATAAGTCTTTGAGTGCTGATGAAGCAATCCTTTTCACTACCTATTCCGCACTATCTAAGGGCTTTGACCAACGCGGCTCCAACTTTGAAAAAATAGTAGAATGGCTTGGCAAAGACTTTGATGGTGTTATTGTATTTGACGAAGCCCATAACATGGCTAACGCCAAGGCATCAAAAGGTAGCAGAGGCGTTAAAAAAGCCAGCCAGCGTGGAATGGCGGGGCTTGCGATACAGGAGGCATTACCAAAGGCAAAAATCATTTATTCTTCAGCAACAGGCGCAACCGAAGTAGACAATCTTAGATATGCTGAACGCCTTGGGCTATGGGGCGAAGGTACAGCCTTTCCAAACGGCGATAACTTTGTCCATAGAATAAAGGCTGGAGGGCTTGCCGCTATGGAACTCATAGCAAGAGATATGAAAGCAATGGGTGTATATCTATCCCGTAATATAAGCTATGACGATGTTGCTTACGATAAAATCGTCCACGAACTAACGCCGGAGCAACGGAAAATATATGATGAACTAGCCCGGTCATGGCAGATTGTATTACAGGATATACACAAGGCATTACAAACTACAAATCAAAGCTCTGATGGTATGGCAAAGGGTAAAGCTTACGGAGCCTTTTGGAGCGCACAACAGCGGTTTTTCAATCAGATTCTTACGGCTATGCAAGTGCCCAGCATGATTGCTGATATCCAACAACAGTTAGATGATGGCAACTCCATTGTTGTCCAGCTTGTTAGCACAAACGAAGCAGCCCAGGAGCGTGAATTTACCCGTTTGCAAGAACAGGATTTAGAACTTGATGATTTTGATCTAACACCTAAACAAATGCTTATGTCATATATAGAGAACTCATTTCCTATCTATCAATATGAAGAATATCAAGATGAAAACGGCAATCTCCGAAGCAAGCAAGTTTATGATAGTGAGGGCAATCCCGTAATCAATCGTGAGGCCGCAAGGCAAAAGGAAGAACTGCTTGATAAGTTAGGCAGTATCAAAGTCCCTGCCTCTGCTCTTGATATGATTATAAACCATTTTGGCAGTGATGTGGTTGCTGAAAACACTGGGAGAAAAAGGCGTGTAGTTATAAGAGACGGAAAGGCCAGAGAAGAAAATATAGCAAATAAAAAGCAGGCTGATGTCCAAGCATTTCAGGATGGCGACAAGCGTATCATTGTTTTCTCAAAAGCCGGGGGAACAGGTAAAAGCTATCACGCTGATAAATCGGCAAAAAACCAGCAACACCGTGTTCACTATTTATTACAGGCTGGCTGGCAAGCTGACGCGGCAGTACAAGGTTTTGGGCGCTCTCATAGGAGCAACCAGGTTTCCGCGCCTACATTCTCCCTGGTAACTACAGACTTAAAGGGGCAAATGCGTTTTATTTCCACTATAGCAAAACGGTTAGACCAGCTAGGGGCCCTTACAAAAGGGCAACGACAAACCGGGAGTCAAGGCTTGTTCACAGCAGGGGATAACTTAGAAAATGCGTTTGCGGCTGATGTTCTGGCTATGTTTTATAAGGCTTTAGTACTAAACAGAGTAGATGGCGTTTCTGATGGCGTAGCAATCATAGAAAAGCTAGGGTTAAAGGATAAACTCATTGATGAGTACGGCTATATTAACCCCAATGCCCAGGAACTTAGAGAGGTAAATAAATTTCTAAACAGAATCCTATCCCTTGAATGCCACGAGCAAAACGCAGTCTTTGACGGCTATTCAGAGAGATTGCACATAGCAACCGAAAAAGCCATACAAGACGGCACTCTTGATAAAGGGCTGGAAAACTACAAAGCAGATAAGGTTGTCCTAAATGAAACCCAGGATATTAATGCCGATGAAGCTACTGGGGCCACGACAAAGTATTATAGCTTGACCGCTTATGATAAAACCAAGCCGTTGCAGTTTGCATCAGTAGACGCACGCAGCCCGACCTTTATGGGATTTTATCAACATAAAAGCACTGGCGCAGTAAGGGCAGTTTTCAAAACATCATCTATGACCGATGAATACGGCAATGTTACTGAGAATTGCAGATTAGTTGGGCAAGATGGAAAAGAGTATATGCCGTTACACAGGGTTTTGAATAACTGGAATGAACTTGATACCCAGACAGCAAAAAATCTTTGGGATAACGCAGTTTCCGAATTGCCCGAATTTCGCACAAGCAGTCTGCACTTGATAGGCGGTACGGTGTTACCGGTGTGGGATAAGCTTCCTGTGGATAATGTGCGAATATACCGTGTGCTTACAACTGATGGCGATATGCTTATCGGTAGGGTTATCCCAGATGATAAGATTGATGCCATATTGGATAGATTAGGGGCCACGAGAGAAAAAGAAAAAATTGAAACTGCTGATTTAGTAAAGCATATCAAAAACGGTGATACTGTCTATCTTGATAATGGCTGGCGCATCACACAAAGGCGGGTATCTAACGAACAACGCATAGAAGTCATGGGGCCGGATTTTTTATACTCTGACTTGTTGCAAAAAAAAGGCGTTTTCACCGAGCGGATGAACTTCCAAACTAGATACTTTATCCCTGCTGAGATAGATACAATCAGGATACTGGAAGATGTAATAAAGATTGCACCAGTTAGTAGAATCAAAAAAAGCACTGACCGCAACTTATCAAAACCCAGTGCTGCAAAGGAAAAACCATCTTTACTTGAAACCCTTGAGCGAAACGCCGAAAAAAGCAGGGTTATATATGGCGGTGACAAACCCAAGGCCCATGACCATAGGCCCAGAGACACAGCCATATAACAACGAAAGGAGGATGCATATACCAAAGCGCAACCGTGGCATAATGATTAATATACGGGTAACAGAACAGGAGAGCGCCCTAATAGCAGAAAAAATGGCGGCGGCAAGTATCAGCAACAGGGAAGCATATCTTAGAAAAATGGCCCTGGACGGCTATGTGATAAAGCTGGATTTTTCCGATGTGCGAGAACTTGTTCGGCTACTCCGCAACGCAACAAATAACCTTAACCAAGTAGCAAAGCGTGCCAACGAAACCCATAGCATCTACGAAAGCGATATAGCTGACTTGCAAGATAACTACGAGAAGTTATGGCAGCAGGCCGAGGGCATCATGAAGAAATTAGTCAAGCTGTAAACTGGCGGCGGTTGCTTTTGGGCAACTGCCGTCTTTTTTTATTTACCCACGAAAGGAGGTCGTCACCTGGCAACATCCCGGATAATACCCTTACACATCAACAAAGGAAAAACCGTAGCCCAGACTATTTCAGACCGTACCGACTATCCCAAAAACCCAGACAAAACCCGAAACGGTGAACTGGTAACTGGATATGAATGTGACCCTCGTACTGTTGATATGGAATTTACTATGTCTAAAAAAGAGTATTTCAGCAAAACAGGCCGAAGCCAGAAAAATGATATTCTAGCATATCACCTACGGCAATCATTTAAGCCAGGGGAAGTTACACCGGAGGAAGCTAACCGGCTAGGTTATGAATTAGCTATGCGGTTTACAAAGGGCCGTCATTCCTTTATCGTGGCAACTCATGTAGATAAGGCCCATACGCACAATCATATAATTTTTAACTCCACAAACCTTGACTGTGATAGAAAGTTTGTAAATTTTTGGGGTTCGGCTTTTGCTGTACGCAAGTTAAACGATCTCATATGTTTGGAGAACGGCCTATCAGTTATAAAAAATCCCAAACCAGCCAAAGGGCATTATGGAACATGGTTAGAAGGCAAGGGCCATAAGAAAAAGCCTACTAAGATTGACGAGTTACAGCAATTCATTGACACAACCCTAGAAAAGAAGCCCAAGGATTTTGATGATTTTATACAAATGCTTATAAACAACGGTTGCAAGGTAAGTCAAAAACACCGCAAGCATATTTCGTTAATTATGCCAGGACATAAGAAACCTATCCGGCTCTCCTCCCTATCCGATGATTATACTGAAACTGCATTACGGGAACGGATATCTGGCAAACGTATCACACCGCCAGCACCACGACTACCCAGGCCGCAAGAGAAGTTAAGCCTACTGGTAGATATAGAAAACTCCCTAAAAGCAAAAGATAGCTCTGGTTATGAACGCTGGGCCAAGATATTTAACCTGAAACAAGCAGCCCAGACTTTGTTATTTTTACAAGAGAGCAATATCAGTGATATAGATGCTTTACGAATAGCGGCACAAAAAGCCAAGGATGATTTTAACGATACCCAGAGCCGTATACACGCCGCCGATGCACGATTGAAAGAAATCACTGTGTTGCAAAAGCATATAGGCATGTACATCAAGACAAGAGATATCTATACCCAATATCGTAAGTCCGGGTATTCTAAAAAATTTCTTGCCAAGCATCAGGCTCAAATAGAAGCGCATAAAGCCGCAAAGAATTTCTTTAATGAACAGAATCTAACCAAGCTACCCACAATAAAAATGTTGCAGACCGAATATGCAACATTAGCCGCTGAAAAGAAAAAGCTTTATTCCGGGTATCATGCCCAGCGGGAATATATGCAGAATATTTTGCTTGCAAAGCAGAATACAGAAATACTTTTGAATTGCCGGGAACAAGAGGAAATACCGCAAGATAAAGAAAGCAACCGCAAGGGCCGCTAATAGATTTTTGATTTTTCGCTGTTCTTCCGCACTGCGGTTTTATGTTTTTTAGCACCCGTAGGGGGCGTGGCATCCGGCGATTTTCGCCGGATTTGAAAAAATCCCAACCGGGATTTTTGCGGGGGCTTGGGGGCTTGCCACCAACAAGCAGTGCGTGGATTATCCAGTATGGATATCCGCGCACATTGCTTGCATAGGATTATCGGAACATTCCGAAAAAGCGAATGAAAATCGGCTGAGCTATAATACAGAAAAAACAAGCTAGGGCTTTGATTGCTCAGTTGCTGACACAACAAAATGATTAAACAGCTTCATCCAAATATCAACATACTTATCCTCAATTTTAGTATCTGGTTTAAGCAACTGATTTTTGATTTTCTTGGACAATTCAACCTTCCATCCTTTTTTTAATGCTATAGATTTATCATTAGCGAACTGCTCGATTTGTGGCATTATGGGCTTATCAGTAACATGACCATCTTCAAATTCTACATCATCGTAATCGTTGTGCAATATTCGCCTCAACTCTTTTTTCATCAAGTAATATGGCAGTAAATCCTCAACTTCTGAGTTATCCAAATTCAGCATAAGTTGAGTGGTAATAATACGCTTTCTAGCATCTCCACCATAGAGGCCAGAAATAAGATTTTTCTCTAACGCCTTTCCGTTACTATCGGAATCCAATACAATGTGTGGAAGTTCTTCATTTTTTCCTCCAAGTATGCCAACGATTCCTTGGACACCTATCTTAGATGTTCCACCTGCTGGCAAAAATACCAACTCTTTGGTCGGGGAAATCTTGCCCTCTCTAATCAAATATAATTTTATGGCATTTAGCAAATGCTGGTCTGACTCTCCTTCAACAATTACTGGATGGCAACCATGCAAAATAACATCGGAAACAGATAACCCCAATGCGGCATGAGCAGCATATATGGAATTTCTATTTGCTGGAGTTATGCCCTCCCGCAAATTGCTTGAAGCAACTGTGTATCCATCATCGTCAACATAAACAACCTTCGCCCTCTCTATGTTGTTTATGTCGATTAGGAAAGGCGAGTGAGTAGTGTGAACGATTTGATTGCTCTCAGAGAGATTTTCAAAAAAAGCAACTAAATCTTTTTGAGCTAGTGGGTGCAATGTTAGCCCAGCTTCATCCAGCAATAGAATGGTTCCCTTATGAGCCTCTTGGCTCTCTACCAAAAAGACAAGGAAAAAACTAAAAAACCATTGAAGTCCAGCACTTCTTTCACGCAACTCTATTTCATCTGAACGCACCGAATCTGATACCCAAATTTTGAAATAGTCACCATCTGCAACGAATCTAAATGTGTAATCCCCTTGCTTCCACCACGCCTTAAATTTTTTAGTTAGGTTGGTAGCCGCTGAGTTTAATTGAATTGTGCGCTCTGCTTTATTATCTTGTGCTGATTCAATTTCTTTTTCGCTAGGTTTAACGCCCACAGTTTTTGTACTTGTCTCAATTTCAGGGTCACTCATGGCAACAGTGCCAGTATTATTGTGATGATTTGTTTTAGTGACAGTTTTAGTTATAGTCCTAGTTATCGTCTCTACATCTTTTTGCAATGATGGGTCTTTCCCCAATTCCCAAATCTCACTGGGGTCTAACTTCACAAACTCAAAAAGCATACGTAATGTGCGAACCTTCGCGGTATTATTAAAACCTTTTGCTTTCGTTTCTTCTAGTATCTGTACAGCTTGTGGAAGATAAATTTCGGCATCCAAATTGCCATAATCTGAGTAGTACACAAAAGCAGGCATCTCGTCTATTATCAAGTCAAAAATATTGCCTAACTCCGAAAGCTCATCAATATCAAGTATTGCCGAAATATCAGATATTTTTTGTTTGATGCTGCTAATAACAGGAAAAATCTTTGATGATTTTAAGTGTTTTAACCCAGTTGGAATCATAGATTTAAGTTTACTAAAATCATCTGTATTAAGTGATTCGTTTTCCTGTATGAAGTTTTGCATCTCACAAAGTGAAGCTATTACACTATCCTTGATTCCTGATTCAGAAATAACTATATCATCATCTTCTTCATTCTTGCTGGGGATAGTTTCAGTGACTTCCTGCAATTTTTCAACTTTATTTTTTGCGGCAACCAACTCACTCAGTAGCATTTCCACTGAAATGGTATTAGGCTTATTGTAGCCCGGAAAATCAATTCTATATTGCTCATCAAAATAACGGGATACTTGCACCGTTTTGATGTCGCCTATATTGCATCCACATATAGAGCTTATTTTTTCAGATAGATCATCTCCAAGCTCGAACTCAGCAGTTATAAACTTTATATCCTCTGGTGTGCCTTTCCATTCAGTATAAAAGCCCCTAGGTATATCGTCACGAATTTCTATTTTCGCATCACCCTCTTCGCGAGCAGGATTAAGTTTCCATAATGCAAGCAAGAGATTTGACTTGCCAGCCTCATTGACTCCAACTAAGGACGTTATATTGTCACAATCTATCCAGCTACTATCCATAATAGAACGGAAATTTGTCACTTGAAACCGTTTAAGAATCATTCTGAATGCCCCCCATTGAGATATGTATCATTGTCAAAATATTCAGCGGTGTTTTTGATTTCAACAACACTTTTCATTTATATTTTTTTGGAATGACTTAACAAATAAATGGTAGCACATATATCATGCTCTTTCAACAAAATCAACTAAAGTAACAGTTGCGCATGAAACAAAAATTTTGTCAACTCCTACAAATAAGAGACATCAAAAGATATTCCGAATCAGAAATGTCTGTTGGAAGTATTTTCAGAACGTATATTCTTGACAAGGGTCGCATAGCCTTTATACTAAAGAACCAATGTTCTTTATCTTAATATAAAGGTGGTGAAGTGGATATGCCGGTTGCTCATATTGATGCTAATTATTTCTATGGTCAAATAGAGGCTCTTTTTCGTCCTGATGTACGAGGCAAGGCTTTTATTGTTGGTGGCAACCAGGAAACACGCAAGGGTATTGTCCTCACAAAATCACCGGAAGCTAAAAAGATGGGTGTTAAAACCGGCACATCAATCAGTGAAGCCTTAAAGATTAATCCTAACCTGATTATCTTACCGGCAAATTACCAGCTATATCTTTACTTTTGTCAGCGAATGAGAGAAGTAGTTTTACAGTACACCGACACAATTAAACCCTTTGGATCGGACGAGATGTGGGCGCAACTATATGGAAACCGTGAAGCCGCTATGAAAACCGTTGAAGATATCAGGAAAGCAATATGGCGGCAACTATGCTTAACCGTGTCTATAGGTGTAGGCGATAACTTGCCTTACGCTAAACTAGGAAGCGACCTTGCGCCGAATGACGGTGTTTTTGAGGCATGGAATGAAGAACGCGAGAAAGTAGTATTTCCACTGCCGGTATCCGATTTGCTGTATGTGGGGCCAGCCACAACCAAGAGATTTGCAAGCCGGGGCATCTATACAATTGGCGATTTGGCAAATAGCAGTCCTGATCATGTCTGTGAAATGTTGAGATGTAAAACCGGAACATCCCTATGGGCGATGGCTAATGGCTTAGATAAGACAACTGTAGCCAGCGCAGAAAAGGTAGATGATGTTAAAAGCATTGGCAACTCAAATACAATGCCGAGGGACTTAAATACTGATGATGATGTTAAAGCGGCATTTTACATGTTGGCAGAATCCGTTTCCCAGCGTATGAGAGAAGGTGGATTCCAAGCCACGACACTTGAAATATCAATACGCGACAATGAATTGTTCTCTTGCACAAGGCAGATGCGGCTGCAACGTCCCACTAGCCTAACGGCTGAGATGGTTCCACTAGCAATGAATTTATTTAAAAAACACTATCGCTGGTCTAATCCAATCCGCAGCCTTGGTATCCGTGGCTCTGGCCTTGTACCTGACGGCTCTGTATATCAGCTAACCCTTTTTGATGATGAAGCGAGGAGAGATAAACTGGAACGGCTTGAACGCCGCATTGATATGATAAGAGGACGTTTCGGGCTATTTAGTGTACAACGGGCAATACTATTAAAAGAGCGCTTAAAGAGTGTCAACGCAAACAACGACCCTGGCGATGCCCAAACTTTTTATGTGTACTAAATATGAGGCTGGTGATTATCTTGATAGACAAGGCAATCATATATATCAAGCAAACAGGAGAACCGTATATCCCGGTGACGGTACGCATAGAGTGGCTTCCTGATGGCAAAATAAAACCGCTTATGTACTGGACACCTGATAGCTCATGTTATGAAATTAAACGTATCTATGAATCTACTCAATGCGCATTTCTTAAAGACTGTGGTGAGGGTATACGAATAAAAATAACAGCAGACATGCAAGGGCTTTCAAAATACGATGACTTGCGTTTTGCCCAGCATGATACCTACTTATATCTAGCAGATAACCGTTTCTGCGAAAAAGGCTTTATTGATGAGCGATACAAGCATGTGAATAAAAAGTACGTCCCTATAATACTGGACATTTTCCCTGATGGTGATTATGAACTTGTATATTTTTGGGTTGACGATAATCGTTATATGGTCGAGCGAACAAATGATAAAGAGCATCGAGGCTCCTTTTTTGCTGGCGGCATAGGTATCAGACATGATGTAAATGTGCGATTAGTCAATTCAGATAATGACGATGACCCTGACCCATTAAATAGCGTCTGCCGTCCGGCGGCATTATTTTGGGAGTTGAATAAGTGGTTTATTGCAGTAAAGGCTTCATAAATAGTAGAAAGGAAACTTATGATGGAACAGCGTATCATTATCCATTGCGATGCAGATAATTACTTCGCCGCCGTGGAAGAAAAATACAATCCATCTTTGCGTGGTATCCCTTTCGCTGTTTGCGGTGATTTAGAGATGAGGCACAGTATTGTAATGACAAAAAACAGCCTTGCGAAAAAGGCCGGGGTTATAACAGGAATAAGCTACGCACAAGCAAAGCAAATATGTCCGGAACTTGTTTATGTAAAAGCCGACATTGGAAAATACTATGCACAAACAGACTTGTTAAGAAAAATCTTTTTCAAGTATTCAGATGATGTATTCCACTATGGCCCAGATGAATCGTGGATAGACCTTGGCAATGTGCCTTACCATGAGGCTGCTCAAATTGCTGACCTTATCCGAATTGAAATAATGTATTCACATGGGCTTTCGGCAAGCCTTGGTGTAAGTGATAATCTGATATTTGCAAAAATAGGAAGCGATTTTCAAAAGCCCAATACTGTAACAGTTATAACAAAAGACAACTACAAGGATATTGTTTGGACCTTACCGGCAGATAAGCTAATTTTCGTTGGTGCCGAAAGAAAGAAAACCCTCCATTGTCATGGGATATCAACTATTGGCGATATTGCAAATGCTGACCCGTTCTATCTATGCAAAATTCTAGGCAAAGTAGGATATGATTTATGGCGCTATGCAAATGGCAATGATAGATACTTCAAACCAAACACTGACCAAATTGGCAGTGTTGGCAATACCATTACACCGCCTGATGATTTAAAAAATAATGGGGATGTTAGCGCAACCCTTTATTTATTGGCATCTGCTGTATGTGCTAGACTTAAAAAGCATGGTTTAAAATCAAGATGTATAAGCATAACCATGAGAGATAACGCATTTAACAAGGTAACAAGGCAATGCAGTTTCAAGATGGCTACAGATAGCGTAAACTATGTATTCAATAAGACATATGAACTTTTTAAGAGGCATTATAAATGGCACAGGCCGTTAAGATCAATCGGCGTGTGTGCAAGTAGCTTGGATAATATGGCACAGCTAACGATTGCTCCTATTAATGACTGCGAATTATGCATTGATATTGATGCACGAATCAAAAGGCTTACTAATCGTCTTGGGCCGCTTAAAGTGGAGCAAAGCACTATGACAAAGGACTGGTGGGAATGTGCGGTAGATATTCCGTCCTAACCGAATCAGAGATAGTTGAAATACGTGAGATAATACAAGACTTATCACTACGCCTTGCGCATGATGATTTTACTGAGTATGTAAAAAAAGGCGATGAGGTGAGCCCTACGAACCATGCCCCTGTTATTATTGGACAGGGGCATGGCATTGTGTCATTCCAGGATTTACGATGGGGTTTCAAAAAATGGGACGGCAAGGGCAGCCCCATTATCAATGCCCGTGTGGAGACACTGGCAACTAAGAATATGTTTGCTCCACTTCTAAAAGCGGGCCGCTGTGTTATACCTACCGGGGAATACTATGAGTGGAAAACCACAGGACGCGATAAGGTTAAACATTTTATTAAAGATAGAGAAGGTAATCTGCTTTTTATGGCTGGCCTTTATCGCGAAACAGAGGATGGGCGGGAGTTCGTTATTATTACAAAAGATGCACAGGCAGATATAGGTGAGATACATGATCGGATGCCTGTTATTTTACGAACGGATCAGATAGAGGATTGGCTTTCTGGTAAATTGTCGCCAGACTATATTGTAAAACAGGACTTTAACGCTTCCATCGCCCCATGCAATGGAGAACTGGAGCAATTAACTTTAGACCTGGTTTAGAAAGCCCTCTTTATGCCTTTAACCACATGAATTACAAAATTAATCTCTGGCACATTGAGGCAAGATACTAAGCTTGATAGCTTCTTACTACTCGCTGTTGCTTCATTTGCGTTATTAGCATTGTCCGTTTCAGCGTTTACATTGGAGTATGAGAATAACCTGTCTATGGGAACATCCAGGATTCTTGATAGCTTGGAAAGGGTAACAGCCGTAGCCCCGCGTTCTCCTCGCTCGATTAGGCCCATATGCGAAGATGTGAGTTCCATCATTTCAGCTAATTCGTCTCTTGTTATCTTACGTAACTTTCTTTCAGTGACAATGTTCTTGCCGATAATCACGTCAATACGAGTCTTTTCTTCCCGCCTACTCACGGTTGGCCCCCTTCACGTTTAACACGCTGATAATTTATTAATGCAAGTTTGGCATAGATATTTGCCACTGTGCTGGTGCAAGTCATTTTCGCTATCGCATACAACGCAGCAGGGCATGTTTTTCTGTAGCCAAATACGCCTGCCTTCCATTGCTATTTCAATTAGATCGCCCTTATCAATATCTAAGAACCTACGCATCTCTATGGGAATCACTACACGTCCAAGGTTGTCTATATTGCGCTGGATGCCTACTGTTTGGTTATTTTTATAGTACCTGCTATCGAAATTATCTAAGCTGGTAATATCCGTAGAATCTGTGTGGCGTAGGTATAAATCTTCGGCTTGTTGCAAAGATATCCCAATTGAATTGCATACATTACTTACCATATGGAATAATTCAAAATACAGGCCTCTGTAATCTATTGCTTTGCTAGTTGCTGTTTTCGGTAGCACTTGTAAGTTCATCCCATCCCTCCTACGGCCTATTATTTGTGTTTTATATATTTTTATCTCTGATGCAATTAGCTTCCATTTTCACGATACAGCCACATATAGCTACGCTGGCGCAGATATATGTGGCCGCGCATGATCCACGACATTCCAACATACCAGTTTGCCTGCTTATCCGAAAGGCGGAAAGCGTTGGAATGGAACTATTGCGATAACCGAACAAGCCAGTTCGCAACATACACAACATAACTCATAAGCTTTTTCAGCTATGGTACAAAGTAGTGAATACAGCATGATAATCCTCCTTTCTACAGCTTAGTATCTTGACGAGGTAAGTATTTCTAACACATCACTCGCAAAACCTGTGTGAACCCAGTTGCCCTTGATATGCTGATGGTGATGTTTCCGTTTTGCTCCATACGATTTATGGCTGTATCCTTTTCAAGTCTATAATTTGCTTCATGATTATTTTCATGGTCGGTCATAACGTGGATGGCAAACTTAAAAATGCCCTCCGTACAACAAATGGTAATGAAAATTGCTTCGCCATTATGCTTTTGCACTTCATCAAGAGCGTTGCCTATAAAGCCACTGAGAATGGTATGTAGTTCATGATGACTCAGATTGATGTTTTCTATATTGCCGTCTATAGAAATCTCAATAGAGATTCCAAATCTGTCCCCAGTAGCTACAAGTTCATATAACAATGCTTGTACAACTGGACTTTCAATGGTATTAGCCTCATGTAAACTTGACCTTTCATGTTTCGCTACAGTCTGCATGGCTTGTTGCAAAACAATAAGCTGGTTGCTGTTATAGACTGCCAGCTTCTTTTCCAAGGATACAGAGTATTCACGGTATATCGTAAAAATCAGAGCAGTCAAAAGTAATACCAATGCCAATGTCGCATAATTCACCATACCAAGTGTCTCAAAATAATTAGGGAAAATAAGGTTAAAAAATGCAATGAAGAACATTTTTGCGCCAATATCAATAAACAGCAGTTCTCTTCCTGCATCCAGCTTAAACACAACATGCCTAAATTTGAAAAGTAGAAACGCAACAGCCAAATGTGTGCTGTAAAGCATCATCAGATATAAAGCGTTGTTTACAAGCCAATCATGTGGGAGAGCCAAAAAAGCTAGGCTTCCCGTAAAAACTACTATCCACTGAAAGCAGGTGAGAATTGTAAGTGCAATGCTGAAACCTTTTAAATAGCCCACTGCTTTATATCGTCCAAGGAATAACCCTGTGATTGCTAAGTAAATATAGTTGGCGTAGACTTCCCAACTAAGTATGGTAAAGGCTATATCTATCGTGAGAATGATTGCCAGGTACACTAGGCAGAGCAGATGTTTGTTTCGCCTTCTTTCTACCGGTTCAAAGTCAGACACGAACCCTGATATTATCTGTGTGTAGGAAAACGCCGACACAAGGGAAATCATCAGCTTTATTAAACTCAAAGACTCGAATATAAACGGCGCGTTTAGTATGTCCATTTTGTCACCGCCTTGCGATAGAGTATTGAGCATGGGCAACTATGGTTATTTGGAAAATGCAGAATACAATATGACGGATACTTTTCTATTCGTTTTACATTGGTCATGTTGGCGATAAAAGCCTTGTGACACTGGATAAAAGCACCGTCTAGCCCAGCAAGCACTTCATGTAAATCCATTTTGAATGTGGATATCCCGCCAGCAAACACAATACAGGTGTTATGCGTTCCTTTTATTTTTTCAAAGTAGTAGATATCTGAAAGGCGTACTTTTGCTATTTCGGTCTTGTTTTCGATTATGAAAAAATCGTCTGCAAATTTAGGCGGTTGCGATTTGCTGCCTGTGGCTTCGCTATCCCGGTAATACGTGTCACTTATATCTTGCGGAAAAATCTCTATTGTATTGTGGTCTAACAGGTATATGGTTACTGCCTTAGTAGCGACAAAACCTGCTCGATTCATTGCTGCCTGTGGGATAGTAAGGATATTTGCTTTGTCTATGGCGGCAACGATATTAGCAGTACCGCTGTTGATCAGAGTTAGACTAATTACAATCGCGTTGGCTGCGATGGATAGATAAGCGATTCGTGTCATCCCTTTGCTGAATCCGCTAATACGGCTGATACACTCTGGGATTAGTATTTTCCCGTCCAATAAGAAAGCCGTTTCTTTTCTAAGGTAGCGCATTTCAGCCCTCCTACAGACAGCTTCATGTATTTGCCATGCTGATATGATTTTGTGGCTGTTTTCATGCATCTTGTGATTATTTCAAGTAATGCCACATGTAATGAACTACAGTGGCTTACACAGACATTGTACAGTAGATATCCTCAGAATGTCAACCTATATGTGTGTATTTATACTACTTAATAACATGCAATTGGATTGATGTTAATATTGTAGGATTTTTTTACTAAGAGAAAGGAGGATTCGGGAGATGTCAAGAAAAAGTACGATTGATGCGGATGCTTTCGATTTTGGACACAGATTACAGGAACTGCGCCTGAGAAAAGGATTAACGCAAAAAGATGTTGCTGATAAATTGAAGTGCCATATTAATACAATTGGCTACTATGAAACAAATTCTCGAAAACCTTCATACTCTATCATCAGGAAATTGGCATTTATATATAACACTTCAACTGACTATATCCTCAACTTTGCTGATAGAGCATCTATTTTTATTGATGATCTACCTAAAGCCAAGCAAGATATGATACTTGACTTGCTAAAAAGTATGCGGCAAGAGGAAGAACAAAAAAATACCGTGATAACTAAAAACAAAACAGGCGATTGATATGTCAGTATCTCTGCTGAATCAGTCACCTGTTTTTATTTTTACACTGATATGATAAACTCATTTCATTTATTATGACATCAATCCCAAATCATTGACCATAGAACTGACCCCGGCCATCCCCTTGGGAATATAAGAAAAATACATACACATAATATGATTATACATACAATCGCAATGATGTTTCTTGATATCTCTGCATTTTTTATTCTTCTTCGCTCAAACACATTTGTCTCTTTGTTTACTGCCTGTCTACTTCGTTTTTCGTTCATATAAACGAATATGAGCAATACTATAAACCCACTTCCAAAAACTAATAGTACTCTTACTAAAAGCCAGCCAACAAAAATAACAGCCCGTAGAAGCCAGCCGCCAATGGTTGACATCCATCCCCAAATCCAATAGCCAGCCTCCCTAATCGCATTCCATATTTCTCCTGCATTCGGAGATTCTGGTATAATTGGAGTAATTTCAAAGCCAGGAGCAGGAGTCTGATACGGACTACTTGGCTCAGGATAGTTGCTTGGTGTAGGAGTAACGATGTAGATATTTATGGTTATCGCAATAATTGTTATTACGCCTCCACCAAATAATAGGCCAATAAGGTATCCAAGAAATTTCTTCACTTGGCTGTATGTAACCCCCTTCTCCTACCTTTTCAAACAAATAAGGCAAATGTAAAGCCTAATTACACTATGTTTTGTTAATAAGTGTGGATGTGATCAATTACTGCGATTTCCTAAACTCCCGCCAATCTACAACAGGCATGGCGGGAAATATAACATCATTTTCCAAAGCGGCAAAGTGCGCCTTACCGCATTTGATTTTGAGTTGCTCTGGTGTGCGTAAATCATATAGGCTTGTTGTGCCTTTGGTTTCCAGCACAAAATACAGCTTCCTATCGCCGTTTTGCTCCAGATACACTGCCCAGTCTGGGGTATATGTGCCTATTGGGGTTTCAATCTTAAAACCATCCGGGATTTTGAAAAACAGTTTTACATCCGGGTCATTGTCCAGGCTTTGGGCAAACCGGCTCTCTATTCCACTTTCGTATCTCACATGGTCGTATATGCTATTATTCACGCTTATGGCGTTGCTTTCAAGGTTTGCAAGGAGTTCTTCACTCTCGAAAATCCTTTGGGCGTAATACTCCTCGCCAGCAAGCTTGATGTAGCTGATACCGTCAATGGCTAGGCTGTGGCGGTTGCGTACTATTATCTCCATGGCTTTTTCCGTAAAGGCTTGGGGGTTGTTTAAAAAATCCTCCCCGCGCCCGCTGGCTCTTAGAATTTTGCTTACATCTGAACGCTTTAGCGGGGATTCTGTAGCTATCAATTGTATAATGTCTGGCAAGGTTTCGTAATCATCATCCAGGGCTACTGTGCGCAGCCCGCGCTCTATATGGGTAACGCCAGCGGTTTGTATGTCTACATCGGCGGTTTGGGATACCAGCCGGGCCTTTTGTATGGCAGGCATGTTTTTAAGTTCTGCAACGCATTTGGTGGTTAGAGCTTCTTGGTCTATCTGTACCCTATAGGTGGTCTTTTGCTTTATTTTATCCCATATTTCCAAAAACGCTGGGGATAGCAATACTTGTTTTTTTAGCCGGACTTTTACTTCCTTGGAATCGTCACGGACTACAACTTTTGTGTTGGCCCGTTGTGCTGCTTGCAGTACGGCCCTTTGGATGGCTGCGCTGTGGCGCTGGCTTAAATCTATCCGGTTCTCTGCCATTTGCTTTTTCATTGGTTCGGTTATTCTGCCGTCTTTTGTGATTAGGTTTTTGTCTGTTAGTTCTTCGATTATATCTACGGCTTCTTCGTAGGATATTTCTTTTTCTTCTATGATGGTTTCTGTGTATGTCACTCCTGAAAATGCTGATGAGGCTATAGGTCGTGCGGATTTTGCTGCGGTTTCTATGGCATTGGTGACTACGGCCTTGATAGGCTCTGGTATTGTGGGTAGCTGTATTTCTTCAGGTTTTACTGATGGAGATACAATGCCCATATCGTCTATCATTCCGCTGGATTTTAGCGTCTCTACTACTGTTACGGCTTCTTGCGGGGTGAATGTCTTTTCTATAGTGGTTTCTTCTTCGTAGATTTGCCCCGCAAGCAGGCTGATTTGGAACATGCCGAATTTTATGCCTGTTTCGGCTTCGATTTCTTTTTGTAGAGATGCCGCAAACTCGGCAAAACTCTCATTTGCCATTACATGCAGGATGTTTATGTCTCTATCCTCTATGCGGTTGCCCTCTTGGTCTACGCATAGGCGCAAACCGCGCCCTATTTTTTGACGCTGGGTAAATGCTGATTTTTGTTCTATCAGTGTGCATACCTGGAATACGTTGGGGTTGTCCCATCCTTCTTTAAGGGCCGAATGGGAGAAGATGAAGCGTAGCGGGCATTCAAAAGAAAGCAGCCACTCCTTGTCCCGCATGATGGTGTTGTAGGTGTCATCATCGGCCAAGGTATCGCCCTTGGTGTTTTTTAGTACACCTTTTTTGTCTTGGGAGAAATAGCCGTTGTGGACGATATCAACTGAAGCCGGGAATCGGCTTCGTAGTGGTGCGTATTTTTCCTTAGCCATAAGTTCAAGATAGCAGGACTCAAACATTTCTGCGTATATGCCTTTTTCCCCTTCGGCTGTGCGGTACTTTGCTACTTCGTCTATGAAGAATAGGGATAAAACTTTTATGCCTTTTTCGGTATATCGCAACTCTTTGTCCAGATGGGCCTCAATAGTACGTTTTATTTGTGTGCGTTTGACTATGTTTTCGTCTATGCTTCCTATGGATTTGCCAAGGGATAGGGTTTCGGTGTTTGTGAACTCTATTAACTCCCGCCCTGGCGCACAGTCTATTCCTTCTAAGGCGTAGCCCTCGTATAGTTGGCGCCCGCCGGATAGGGTAAACAGGTCATCGCCGGGTTTGATGGTTATGGTTTTACGGGTTACTGTGCCGGTTTTACCTAAAACATCTATCTCTACTTTGGCTCTAAAGCCGTTTTCATGGGTTACTGATTTTAGGGCTATATATGGTTTGTTGTATGCACCTTCTATTGCGCTGCTTGCTACTACTATCTGCTTTACTAAGCCTTGTTGGTAAGCGTCTACGGGGGTTAGGCTGTATAGTAGGTTGGTTTTGTCTCTGTGCGTGGCTGAATATCGTAGGGTACATAGGGGGTTAAGGCTTTGTATTGCTTCTCTGGCCTTTGGAGTGTTGTCTACGCTTTGTGGCTCGTCAATAATGACTATGGGGCTTGTGTTTTGTATGTATCGCATAGCCGTTTCGCCGTTTAATTTGTCTTGGGCTTGGTTTATTATGTTTTCGGATTTTTTAAATGCGTCTATGTTGATTATCATGATTTCTATATTGCTGGATGTGGCGAATTGGCGTACATCTGATAGTTTTGCAGAGTTGTATATGAAATAGCGGCAGGGGGTGTTGTTGTATATTGCGCCGAAGTGGTCTTCTGTTATTTGAAATGACTTGTATACACCCTCGCGGATGGCTACGGATGGTACTACTATTATGAACTTTGTGAAGCCGTAACGCTTGTTTAGTTCGTAGATTGTTTTTGTGTATACATAGGTTTTGCCTGTGCCGGTTTCCATTTCAATTACAAAACGCCTATCCGGGTTGCTTGGCCGAGCAGGACGCATTGCGTCCGACCAGGCTCCTTCGTGTATGTGTGGGGAGGGGTATAGGTCATGGGTTTGGGGTAGGTTATTTTGTCTTTGTACACGGTTCATGTTGGATAGTAGGTTGTTGGGTTGTATGTTTATAGCGTTGCCTATGCCAAACTCGTTTATCTGTAGGGTTAGCTGTGCGCCGTGGTTTTCTTCTACTATTGAGAAGGTTGTTGTTTGTTTGTCTTGGCCTGTGAATAGGTCGGCTACTGCGTTTACTGCTGCGGTTTGAAAGGGTTGGGTTTTGAATTTCAATTTCATTCTTCTGACTCCTCCACTTTATTGCATAACAACATTGCTTCTGGCTGTGTTGCAGCGGCATTGACGTTATTATCGGACACCCCAAGGCTATCAATGAAGCCGCCAATTGGTTTTACAATTCGCTCTTTTGCATAGTCAAACAAATCTGTTAATGGGCCGGTATTAGTCTTTATATTGTCCACAATCCCTGCTGTCTGTGCTTCTCCTATTTTTCTATGAACATAATTCATTCGATCAATGTGCGATATTTTATCTTGTAAGTTTATACAACTTGAGGGTGATTCATTTATATCCAAGACACACTCATCAGACGGTATGCCGGGGGCATCATTTATTATTACTGGCGTACCGGGTTCAGGATAGCTAACTATTTCATCGCTTTTTTTCTTATCTTTAAATTCGAGTTTGACAGTGGTTGGAATCTCCCCCGCATACTCGTGGCTTATTTGTTGTTCAGCCATTGTAATATATTCAATTTTGCAATTAAATTCTAAGATATACATTGTTTCATTTGCATGGGGTTGATGTAATTTTTCCTCTTGAAGATTCCCGTACAATGGCACAATTATAGTATCTTTACTTCTAAAAAACTTAATAATATACGATTTGTTGAAATGAATAGTGCCGCCAGAATTATCTTTTAGCAAAAGGGTGGACGCAACAGACACTTTTAACATGCGGATATCATTTGTGCTCTCGTTTTTAATGAACAGAAATCTATAGAAGTTATACCACTTTGAGATATCATTGAAATACTCAAAATCATCATCTCTCGGAAGCAATAGCATTTTATCCCAAATGTCTCTATAAATTAAGTTCTCTAATATCATAATAAATCTTGTGTGCCTCAGCTCCGGCTTCAAAAAAACAAGAGCCTTTTCTTTACGCTGTCGCTCTAGTTCCAGTCGTTGCTTTTCAAGTTCATGCTCATATTTCTTTGCACTGTTTTCTAACTCTTGTGCAAATCGCTTTGCATTACTTTTGTTCGTAAATATGACAGCAAGGACTGTGGCAATAGCAGCTAAAACTCCTGTAGTAATAGTTGCACCAATAACCCACCAGTCTGTAGCTAAGTATAAAATATTATGATAGTTTTGAGTGGCATGATATTCATAAATACCTGTATTAAGCATGGATACCTCCGTATAGAAATTCGTCTAATCTTTTTAGTAGTTCCTTCACCCCACGCTTTAAATCGGAACTATGTTGCAATTACTCATGTACAAAATCTTGAGCTAGGCAACACAATGTCACAAAATGCTTTTCCAAACATCGTATGTTTAGTTAAGTGCCATACGTAAACGACTTCAAAATTAAACATATCATTACCCCATTCCTTAAATTTCGCTTCGCATGTGGTGGCAAAACACTCAATATAATCACTCTTTGTAAAATTTTGCATAGGAACCTGTTCAGTTTCCAGTAAATTCAGTCTTTTTAAATTTTCATATGAGATGTTTATTGAACTCAACATGTCCTCATATGATTCTACTCCGACTTCATAGTTAAAATCTCTCAATGACCTACTCATTATAATGTAGTTAGTATTTTTGGTTTTTTCATATGCCCGCAACTCTGCTTCTACATACACTATTCCCTGATAAACTGCATTTCGGAATGATTTCCTTTTATCAGGACCTCTTGCACACATTGCATTTAAGAACTTTGCATCAGCAGCGCTTAGTTGCTTTATGATTTCCACGAAGGAAGGGTGTACGAAGTTACTAACATCACTATGCATAGAACATGCAACTAATTCAGCAAACATTTCTCGTAACAACTCGTCATCAATATGATATTTTGCAGCTTCAATGGCTGGGCCAATAACATTTAAGGGTGGCTCCATCCTCTTTTCCTTAGGTATTGCATTAATCTTATTGGTAAGAGAATGTCTAAAACTATCAATTTTGTTGTCTTTATAAATTTTAGCTAACTCTACTGGCGTAAAAACTAAGTCAACTATATCACTTAATCTTTGCCCTATAGTTTTAGTGGAGGGTTCCGCCAAGCTCGTCACAAGTGGCTTGACACTTTCTCCCGCTTGTTTAACCAGTTCCTTGCCAATTTCGCCAACTCCAACTATATCTTTTATATCCATAATAAATCATACCCTTCAATTTTATAATAACTTCATCTCAATATCCCGATCTTGCAAGATATAATGCGCATTTGACATAGCAGTACTATCCTCAAAGGCTTCCTCGGCGGCGATTATCTGGGCCGGAGCAAGGTCGCACATAGCAGTTATATCCTCTGGGGTTATGCCAAAGTCCAGGCAGACCAAAACAACGCAATCTTTGTGGCTTTCAAAAGCCTTTTCACCAATGGAGTAGCATTTTCGTTCACCTACAGTTATTTCAGACACTACATAATCCAAGTGTATCCCCATTTTTAACATGACTTCAAATAAAATATCTAAATCGGAGCGGTCACGCTTGATGGTTTTGTCGCGGGCATCGAATCTGTCCCATAGGGTTTGAACCCTTTCCTCTGTGGTGTCGGCTTTTATGGGGGTTGCGTCCCATGCGTAGAGGTTTGATGTGTCTAGTTTTAGTACTCTAAAGCCGGTATCAAGTGGGGCGGGGTCTTCACCTTCAATGGTTTGCTGTGCATCTCTTTTCTCTTTTTCAGTCTGGATTTTTGCACCAGCACGGCGGATACGCTCTTTTCCTATATTGTATATGGTTTTATAGCCAGCCTTAAACGCTTCAGAACTTTCGTCCGTTACTTCAGGTAATTGCACCATAATAAAGCGACGATTGCCACCGTCTTCAGCGTTTAGCTGCATAACTGCATGAGCGGTTGTAGCGGAGCCAGAGAAGAAGTCAAGAACAATGTCTACTCCATCTTTGTTAGTTGCAATCGCCATTAGTTGATTTATCAGTTTTGTTGGTTTTGGTGTGCTGAAAATGCGGTTGCCAATCAATTCACTCGCTTCTTTGGCAGCACCATCATTGTGGCCCGCAAATTCATATGTCCACCATGTTCCAGGAACGACACCTCCACCTCCATGTAAGCTATCGCGATACCGCTTATATCCAGGTGTTTTTGAAAGTCCATTCTTACCCCAATAAACCAAACCGCTTTTTACATTTTCATCATGACGCTCCTTTGAATATCGCCATACTGCATCGCGAGAAGGCCATATTTCCTCACCTGTATTTGGTTGTATAACTGGGTAATATAGATTTGGACGTTCACTTGCGGTCTTATTACACTTGTAGTCTCCTACACGAAATACGCCACGCTCATCCTCGTAACGATACATCGCATCGTTTTGCTCTGTGCGCGGCAATAAATTTCTTTGCCATGCATCGGACTTTCTGTAAACAATAATAAAATCATGCATTGGACATATTGTTTTGTGATCATTTGCAGGACTGTATCGTTTCTGCCACATTATATTGGCAACAAAATTTTCTTCCCCAAAAATTTCATCACAAAGTTTTCGCAAATTTGCTTGTTCATTATCATCAATAGAAATAAAGATAACCCCATCATCCCGCAATAAATTAGCCGCAAGCCTTAACCGAGGGTACATCATATTAAGCCACGCAGTATGGAAACGGCCCATACTTTCAGGGTTGCTTTTGGTAGCTTGGCTTGTGACTTCCTTGTAATGGGCAATAGGGTCAGTAAAATCATCGTTATATACAAAGTCATTGCCTGTGTTGTATGGCGGATCAATATAAATCATCTTAACTTTGCGATAATAGCTGGTTTGCAAAAGTTTCAGCACTTCCAGATTATCGCCCTCTATGTAGAGGTTTTTGGTACTATCAAAGTCTACACTTTCTTCCGTGCAAGGCCGCAAAGTGCCTGTAGAGCGTCTTTGGGCAATACGGAAACATTCAGCCTTACCCTTCCACTCAAATTTATACTTCTCAAAATCCTCATCAATGTACTCGCCACAAAGGTTTAGCAACATATCTATATCCAGCTTGCCCTCTCTGAAGCATTGCGGAAAAAGAGTTTGCAGTCTATCCCGTTCGGTTTGCTCAACATCCATGCTCAGGCTATTAAATTTATCCATTAGCTTGTCCTCCGTCTGGTGTATACCCAAATGCTGCGAGTCTATCAATGCATATTTGCTTTTCATCCTTCGTAAATAACACATCATACTCAGGCTTTAAAACAGCAGCCTCCACTGATATATCTAATCGCCCAAGTTCCCAAAGTGTGGTAAAGCCTTCCGATGGAGTTTCTGTATGGATAAGCTGCTTTGCGGTTTGATAACCACCCTTCTCGCATACCATTCTCCAAAAGTAAGAAGGATTGTATTTTAGCTTTTTTGCGGCTTCGTATATATACACCATGTCATTATGAAACTTATTTTCCAGTAGCTTTTTGTCCATCTCACCCTCCGCTTACTCTTACCAAGAAGTGCCGCCTTATCTGTATATTGTGACAACCATTAGAGGTTAAAGTGCCTATTTCCTCATCTGCGGCTACATCCATCCTCAATTTGTCAAAGAAAAGGCATTCCTCTTTGTCTCGCAAAATTCTGCCCAATTCTTTTAACTCTTTTCCAATTTCAAGTTCCCTCATCCTGTTCCCAGAGACTGATGCCAACTCTTGTTTGGCGGCTTTTATCTTCTGGTGTAAATCTGCTAATGAATGCTCTTGCTTCGCTTTTTGCCGCATGGCCCGTAGCTTGATTCGCTCTATTTCCTCTGCCTGTGCGGTGCTGTTATCGGCAGTATAGCGTTTAATTATTGTGTCTTTAGGTACAAGGCGGTCAAGCTGGTGGGGCTTATGACTACTGCCGGTCACACTTCGTAACCAATTTCCTATTTGTTCACCATCCTCTGTATAAGATAGGACGGGTATGGTCAATATGGCTCTGCATTGCTCATCCGTTAGGCTTCTCCCAGATTCAGTGATACCTACTAAAACATCATATGATGTATGCTCTGTGCCGTTAGTTATGGTTACTTCATATAATCCAATCTCGCATGGTTCTATTGTATCGCTGACAATAATCGTTCCACTGTCTGTGCAGGCCGTTGCGTTTATAACCCCTTTGCTTATGATTGATGTCAGAGATATTTTCCCGTGGCGCGGCTTAAACTCCTGGGCCATTCCGTATTTTTTCAAACCCGTGTATGGTTTGTTTTGCTTACCAGACCAGTAGTAAAACAATTGTGGGGCTGTATCTGTAGTAAGGGTTATTGTTTGTGCTATATCATCTATTACATAATCATTCTGCGCCGCGAAAAAGCGCTTTACCCGTTCCCAAAGATTTGCATTGATATCTGCTACTTCGTCTGATATGTATTGCGGTGTTATAGAGACTTTATCGGCTACAGACTTTGTGAAGGTTGTAAACAGTATATCTTCAGCGTTGGTTGTAATCTGCCGGTTGCTTGCTTTATTGGTTGCCAGATTCACTACAAAGGACTGCTGTATCTCGGCTGGCTTGCGTACCTGGGCCAGAGTTTTGTCTATAGCAGTACCAAAATCGCCTAAGATGTCATCACTCATGCCAAAGATGCCGTCAAACTGCAAAGTACGCTTGTTTATCAGTTCCAGTATCCGAACATCTGAAAGATTTTCCTTGGATAGCATATTTATAACTACTACATCGGATACTTGCCCTTGCCTGTGACAACGGCTTATACGCTGCTCAATTTCTACGGCGTTATATAGTAGGTCATAGTTGATAACAATAGGGCAAAACTCCATATCCAGCCCTTTAGCGGCAGTGTCGGTTGTTATTAGAACTGATACCTTTTCGTTTCTAAACCGTTCTATATAGTCTGGGTTGTGGCTTGTGATTATAGGGTAGCGTTTTTTGGAAAGCCAATTTGCTAAGTGGTCGAGAGTTGTTAGGTTGTTGGTAAATATAATGGCTTTCCGAGAGAGTTTATAGTGCTTTAGCATTGCAGAACATGACTCCAGGGCAGATAACAATGCTTGCATTTTACCGCTTATCTCTGCTTTTTCTGCTATATCTTTGATTTCTTCAAGACGATTGCGTTCGTCTCCATTATCAAGCCTTGATATGGCTTTATCTACGGTTTTACTAAATGCCTTTGGGGAAGATGAAAGAACATGGTAGTACATAAGGTTTAACTCGTAGCTGTCCATGTCTGGGTATGCCGCTTTTTTTGGTAGGGCAAGGTATTCTTCTACTTTTACATACAAATCCCTCTCTGTGGATGTTAGTGCGTAGTCAATTGTGATAGGTAAGCGCTTTGTGAAGTTTACGTAATCGGTTACTTGGCTTTTTAAGGTTCTAAATGCAAAGGGGGACACCCATGAGGTAAGTTCTGGGTAGTTCTCTGGCTTACGGAAGTATCGCTTGTAGAAGTCATTTGCATCGGGTAGAACCGTATCATCTATAAAATGTATAAGACCATATATGTCCATAATGCTCATGGTTATTGGGGTGGGTGTAAGTAATAGCTTATATGCACTGGCAGTTGCGGATTTTAAACTTATAACGGTTTTGTTTTCAGGTTTGAACAATACATCAGCTTCATCAAAGATAACCATATCCCAGGTTTTATTACTTATAGAACCAGCTTGGCGAAGTGCAAAATCGTAGGTTGTAATGATTAGGCCATCACTTTCTGGGATTCTACTGCCTCCGTTTTCATTGCTCCATACTGTGTATGGAATAGAAAACCCGTTTTCTATTTTCTTTACCCATTGGGATACAAGGTTTATAGGTAGTACAATCAATATTCTATCTTTGCCCTCATACCAGCGTTGGGTGGCTATAAGTAGGGCTTCGTATGTTTTACCCAAACTGCCCTCATCACAGAGGATACATCCCTTGATGTACTGTGACCGCATTGCAAACCTGGCTGCTGCAATCTGATATGGGTATATATCAATAATGGACGATGCAAACGCTGGGAGCATGGCTTTGCTTTTTGCCAAGGCTCCTAGTTTTCGGGCTATCATGTACGAATGAAACGGGGTAGTTGGTATTTGCATCTGTTCTATCTCCATGTGTGGCTATTTTGCAAAATATGTCTTTAGCAACTGTCATTCACACGTAAAGAATCCTGTTAAAACCCATTATATTGCTTTATTTCACTTGAAACAACTCATTTACAAATATGTCGTAAATATGTCGAAAAAAACGTAAAAAAACTTCTTGCTTGCCGAACAAGCATTTGATATAATGTTGCCGTGGTGTTCGGAATGTTCCGAACTGCTTTATATATGTAAAGATAGGGTGATAGCCAAAAATGAGCGATGACAATACATTTGGAGTTTTTATTAGGGGTAAGCGCATGAGCCTCGACCCACATATCTCACTGCGCAAAATGGCTGAATTATTGGGCCTTTCTCCTGTACACATGAGTAATATTGAAACTGGACGCGATGCTGCTCCTAAAGCTGATGTATTAATCGATCTTGCTCGTATATTAAAGTTAAATAAGCAGGAACAGGAGCGTATGTACGATTTAGCGGCGGCATCAAAGAACTATATCGCCATTCCCAGCGATCTGCCAGAGTATATAACTACACACAAATATGCAAAAATCGCCCTTCGTGTGGCAAAAGATGTAGATGCTACCGATGAGGAGTGGATAGAGTTTATTGAGAAGCTAAAGAGGCGAAGCCAGAAGGAGCGACTTGAATGAGTGTTAATTATTATACGGATGAAGCGTTGGAAACTATTGCAAGAAAAGTCATATCAAAGTTTGACCGTGATCTATTGTATAAGTCCTTACCCATACCTGTTGAGAACATCATGGAAAAGGCATATGGGCTTACGATAGAATACCAATACATAAGAAAAAATGGCCGCATACTGGGCGAAACCGTATTTGAAGATGCAGAAATCCCGATTTATGAACATGGGGACAACGGAGGTTATAAGCTAATCATAGTTAAGGCCGGAACAGTTATCATTGATGCCAGTCTGCTCCATGAAAATAGCAATAATGGGAGACTACGCTTTACATGCGCACATGAACTTGCCCATTGGGTAATAGATAAAAATTATTTTTTACATCTTGGGGAAACCGCTAATATGTCCTCCAGTGCAGTTGACACTGAATTTGCCGATGAATTTTTTGATCCTGAACTTCTGAAACATAAAAGAGATGTACCTATAAAAGTAGTAAGAAGTTCAGACACTAATAATGCCATAGAGCGTCAGGCTAATCGTATGGCTTCTCGTATTCTAATGCCTAAATGCACTGTAAAGCCAGCTTTTTATCATGCACGTAAGCAAACAACTAATGTAGTAACCCGTCTCGCTATTTTATTTGGGGTTTCAAAACAAGCTATGAAAATTAGGTTAGAGGAACTGGGGTTACTGGAATAACATCAAAACGTAATATTTTTTTGCCTTTTATGTTCGGAAATATCCGAACGTGTCGATATGGATTTTGGGAGGAGGATAGAGTTGGCTGTAGATAAATATGACACAGATATTTCAATCTCTGGAGATGAGATATGTGCAATTATCGTTTATGGTCATGTGCCGGAATTTATGCCTCATGTTGCGCATCGGAGGGACAAGCATTATAAAGCTGATGGAACCAAAGCCATTAAATGCCCTTACTGCCGTGAAATATTTGTTGTTGTTGAAATGGCGGCGAAGTTGGATTTAATACGTTATCCGCGCAAGGATAAGTCTAAAGTTAAATGGCATAAATCAATGCCATGTAAGACCTGCCGCAATGAGGTAGGAATTATCTACGCGAGTGCATAAACAGTAAAAGGCAATGCCTTAAATGAATAAAATATAACTGACCATCGCCGAAAGGCGATTAAACCACACTCTCACGGAATCTGTAAAAAGCGTCTGAAATGGAGGCGTCGCGCCAACGGCTGCGGTGTGGTGGATCACGGTCTACCGTTTAGTACGCATACTTGACACAGGCGGGTAGGTATCATTTACCTGATGCTTTATTGCATCCGTACCGAATCCGCATAACCATTTAATTTTACTATTGGGCCACTGGCCCGGCAGAGCAAGCGAATGGTTACTATGTTTACGAGTCCGACAAACGGCAACTTTGTGTTGCTGATTTGTCGGGCTTTTTTTTATTTGCTTAACACTTATAAACACATACAAGGTTGCCGTTTGTGCGGATTCCTGAAAGGGAGTCCCTATGACGGCAATCTTTTTTGTGTGGCGGCGGCTTCGCTGCCGTTCCCCGCCTTCCTCCATTCGATTTTGACCAATTCAAAAAATCGAATGGAGGAAAGACAAATGCAAACTTGGCAAATGTATAAAAACTACAGAAAGCAACAAACCGAGGACGGCTCATATACCTACATCATTACTGTGGATGGGGTGGATGTTGAGGTAAGTGAGGATATTTATGTGGCCTATGCCATTGGTGGTCGCAAAATGAAATATATGGAGTGTGATCTCAAGAATGACCGTGTTTTACAAGATTCAAGTGGACGGGCTGTTCGGAGTGCCGAGGGCGATACTGCTATGCAGCAAAAGCGTGAAACGTCTTTGGACAAGCTGATTAACGATGATTGGGATTTTCCATCTTCCGATGAACTGCCGGAGGATACGGTTATCAAGCAAGTTGAGATTGAGGCGTTGTATGCATGTCTTGATGCTCTTAACACCAAGGAACGGGAAATGATTGTTGCCTTGTTCTTTGATGGGCTAACAGAGCGTGAATACGCCAAATCATTAGGTATTTCCAAAACAGCACTTCACGCTCGTAAGGTTAAAGTCTTAGATAGAATAAAAAATTATCTAAACTCATAGACCAAGGGCAGTTTTCAGAGTCATACCTAATGAGGGGAAAAATAATCTCTCACTCGCACCTTGACAAATACCGCATTTTATAAGCGGTCATACACAGTATTCCAAATACGTTCCGGCTATGGCCCGAAAAGGGATAGCGAACAGGCAGCGCCGCCATAGGCCATATGAGTAATCATATAGTCTGCGATAATCGTAATGCCTAAACAAGCCTATTAGTACGGCTTGTGCCACGACCCATGGCCTGGGGATAATGATACTTTCGCATTGAACGCTTATCGGCATTGTGCGACCCGTCATAAGCATGAGGGGAGTGCGTACCACAGCGCTAAACGGCTGGTAGGCATTATGGCATCTTCACTAGAGATGGTTTGGGGTATTCCCACAAGCCGGGGGGCATGGCAAATACGGCATGGAGTAGTAAAACAATTATGGGCTTGATGCTTTTTTGCGTCTGCCTTTCTATAGATTGTTTTATTTTCGAGCGCAGCCCGCCACATTTTGGCGGGTTGTGCTTTTCTCTACTTACAACTTACTTATGAATGGATGTGACATAGTATGAAGGAAAAAAATATACGGCGTGGAGATCTATACTACGCAAAACTTAACCCTGTAATGGGATCAGAGCAGGGTGACTTTCGGCCCGTTTTGGTTGTTCAAAACGATATCGGTAACAAATACAGTCCTACAATCGTGATAGTGCCTCTTACTCGCAATCTGAAGAAAGCCCCACTGCCTACCCATGTCTTTATACCTAAAGCCTATGGGCTTGAATCAGAGTGTATGGCCCTTGCCGAGCAAGTACGGACAATTGACCGTACCCGCTTTGCCAGATATATAGGGCATATTGGGGATAAGGTTCAGAAGAAAATTGATGATGCTCTTATTATCAGTATGGGCCTTAGTGATAGGCGCTCACCAAAGGGCGAAATAATGGATATGACACTGTGTAACCGCTGTAAGAGTGATTTTATTTATAGTGGTTATATCGTTGTAAAGAAAGGTATGCAAGATATTAAAGAAGAATGTGATTTTTGCAAGACTGGAACGGGGTTTCTCTTTGGCATCATTGGTATGCCATAAACATCATCATTAGATTAAAGGTTCATACCATGTGTAGGGCTTCTACTATAAATGAGGCCCTACATATGCATGAGGTTTTAATCGTCTTGTACGAGCCTATTCAGAAAAATATCTACCGGCGCTTGATTATCCCGCCGCATAGTGAGTAGGCCAACCTAATGGGGGTTTGTTGTTATATAGCAACATAGCCCCTACATACTAAGCGAAAGCCGCCTGACCATAGGCGGCTTTCGCTGTTTACAAGGGAGGGATAGAAATGTATACGGATGGAAAGCTGCGATTTTACGAGAGGCTTATGCAAGAAACACCAAACCCGAATAACGTACCGAGGCCCGGTGGCGCAGGGGCAAGGAAGTTTAGATATAAGTATGCCGATGTTTCATGTGATTTTTGTTTGCAAACCAAGCAATGTAAAGGAAAGCATTGTATGTTTATTCTGGATAACCTGGAAGATTTACTACTGGATGCAGCTTTCAATCATGCAGTAGAAAATGCTGACTCATGCGACACATGGCACAAAGAAACGCTTATTTACCTGAAAAATAATGATTATACGTAAGCAACAGACATTTGACTCAACGGCTCCAAGAAAACGGGAGCGAATTATGCTGAAAAAAACCAAGGCTATAAATAAGGCTGTATGCATACAATTGGAAAGAGGTGATGTTCCTATGGCAACAGCAGTTACAGCCAATAGCGTAGAAGAACTCGCCTTTACGCATTGGCAACAGAGTGCGAATGAAAAAGCCTACGCCGCAAAACTCATTACCAAAACCATGTATGAGTTTGCTAGGGACGAACTACAAAAATCTATTGAATACTTGTCGAATAAGTGCTATAGTGTATAGCGAAAGCAGGTGTTACTAATGGATTTAAAAAAGACACAGAAGTTACTGGATAGTGGAAAATCAATTTACGACTTGCCTCTTCGAGTAGCGTATTATGCAAGGGTTTCAACGGAAAGGGATGAACAGTTAAACTCGTTAGACAACCAAATTACATACTTCGATGAACTTATCAAGTCTAACAAGGTGTGGGAGTTTGCCGAAGGCTATATTGATGAAGGTCTTTCTGGCGCAAGCGTTAAAAAGCGCGATGCTTTTCTCAGGATGATTGCAGACGCTGAAAAAGGTTTATTTGACCTTATCATCACAAAAGAAATATCGCGTTTTGCTCGTGATACCCTTGATAGTATTAAATACACAAGAAGGCTTCTATCCACTGGTGTTGGCGTGTTTTTTCAATCAGATAATATATGCACTTTACATTCGGATTCTGAACTGCGGCTAACGATTATGGCATCATTGGCACAGGATGAGTTGCGCCGTCTATCAGAACGTGTAAAGTTTGGCATGAAGCAAGCACACAAAGCCGGTAAGGTTCTAGGACAAGATAACCTATATGGCTACAACAAGAGAAATGGGAAGCTTACTATCAATGAAAGTGAAGCTGAGTTTATCCGCGAACTCTTCAACCTTTATGCTGAAGATAAGTATGGGTTTAGAGTTTTAACGCGAATATTGACAGAGAGAGGATACCGCAATCAAAACGGTGAGGAGCTAAATCCTGGAAGCTTAAAAGGCATTTTGACAAACCCAAAATACAAAGGCTTTTACCATGGCCATATAACAGAGAGCAATGATTATCGAGAGCAAAAAAAAGTCAAAACAAGCATGGACGAGCGTATTTTATATAAATCTGCTGATGTCCCTGCAATTGTCTCTGAGGAACTTTGGGACAAGGTTAATGCCATCTTAGCAAGACGCTCACACAAACATCATAATGTAGGTTATGGTTCTCTAGCACGATTCCCTTATAGTGCAAAAGTTATATGCGAAGAACACAATGCTCATCATTACAGGAAAGTTTGGAAAGACCGTAAAGTGCCGCAAGAAAGCTGGTGTTGTAAGCTATATCTTGCAAAAGGGCGCGTTGCTTGCGCCACACCGCATCTTTATACGCGAGACTTAGATGCAATCATGGAATATATAGGCAATGACTTATTATCAAACCGCGAGAGGTACGTACAAAGCGTAGATAACTTGCTTGCCATGTATTCAAAAGCCGGTGACAATAAGGTAGATTATTCAGGCGAGATTATTAAACTAAGTAATGCTATTAAAAGAAACAAGGCCAAGCAAGACAGGATTTTGGACTTGTATGCGGATGGGGAATTGGTAAAAGCAGACTATCTTGAAAAGAATGATAGGCTTACATCCGAAGCCGAAAAGTTGAGTATTCAGTTGGCGGCTCTTAAAGAAGAGCAAGCCATATCAAACGATACTGAATCAAGACTGGAAAAAGTGAGGGCTTTTTTTGCCACTCTTACAGACGGTGGGAGTACAGCATTAGAAGTTGCTCAAGAGATGCTTGAGAGCGTTGTTATCCTTAAAGGTAGCACAAAGACAGAAATGAAGCTACGTATTACGATGCGTTATGGGGATATCATTCCATGCACCATCATTTCGTATGGTAAGACCGAAATCTCCCCTCTAGTAGGCAACGAAAAACAAAGTGAAGATTTAATCGCCTACATCACCCAGGAGATGAACGAAGACCCAGGTCGCATATGGGAGCTTAATATGTTTGGCAAGTCCATGCATGAGATGGTACGGGATGGGCTGCAAAATAAGCTGTTCCGTATGCCCGAAAGCGCACAGATGAAGTTCCAAGAAACCTTGCAGAAGATTATTAATGAAGGCTCTGGCGGGCTTATTTGTATAATTCTTTGATGAATGGATTATAGTCCTGTTATCGTGTAACGCAGGTGACTATTAAATCAAAAAGCGCAGTCTATAATTTGCATATAGATTGCGCTTTTACTATGAAAGAGAGATAAGTTTTAGGGAATAAATTGTTTTGGGAAATTGCATTAGTAACTTGTTTCTAAACTTTGCTACTCGAGTTCTGTCACATCCTCTACCATTGGTATTCTCCGGATAAGTTCGCCATCATACTCCTCAATAGCACGGTAATGAGACCATTCGCCATTGACAGAAGCATCGAATGACACATATCGGGGAATAAAGTCATTACGCATGGTGGAGATTGCGCTTACTGTATGGCTTTCCAAGGCTACTGCTACCGAGGCAACCCGGCCGGTGCTATCTGTGACAACGAAAGACACATAGACTACACGGTCAAATGTATTGTTACCGCTTAAGATAAACGAAGCCCATGCACCCGCGAACTCCACATAAGTTACAGTAGTGTTCACAAAATGCCTCTGGCCGTAATCCCTAGCAATGTGACCAAGCTCTTCCTGGGTTCGCGGGCTGATTTCTGCCACAAATGCCGCAGATGTGTCTCTGCCCCACCTTCGCTCTAGATATTCATGCAAAGCTCTAGATTCGTCTATGGAAAAGTTAAAGCTTCCCCGTGACGGACGCGATATATCAATCCTTTCACCGGTTACAGCGTCTATCATGAAATAGAAATCTCCGGGAGTGTACGTATCAAAGATAGATAAATCTTCCATATTCATGCGTACATCCCTAGGGCATTCGCCTGCATCAACGCGAGCTTGAAACTCTTCAGTAAGCTGATTACTTTGTGCCATCCGTTCCAGTGTTCCTCTGTCGCGATCAGATACAACTCCGCTCCAGATGTTTCTGGTCATGTGGCGCTCACTACCCATAAAGCTAAGCTCTACATACATGCCATCAATACATTTGCCAAAAATATCATAGATATACTGCGCGCCAATTTGTGCGGCTTCATCCAAAGGCAGGGCAATAGCAGGGATTTCTGTACATTCATAGGTGGTGTTGATAATGGTGACCTTTGGAACCTGAATCTCATCTGACACAGGACTTTCAGGGACGCTTACATATTCTGCAGGAGGCAAATAAGTCTCACCATTTGTAGACGCTTGAAGGGTAAGGTGGTTTACCCCAAGCAGCATACTGCCAAACAGCCCTACTGCCAGTGCTGCCGAGACTGCTACTCTTAAAACTTCCTTGATTTTGTTTTGCTTCATTGGCATCATCCTTTTAAATGTGTGCAATTATTTTGTGGGCCTCACGATGGATATATTACTGGGCCGATATTTTGAAATTATTATGCAAATATTATGGAGTTGTAAATGTTAGTCGCACCATTGTGCCTATGTCCGGGATGGAGTCTATGGTCATCTTGGCCCCATGAACATCGGCAATCTGCTTGCATAGGGCAAGACCAAGGCCTGCACCGCCTTGGGTTTGTCCATGATTTTGGCTACCATGGCGCGTGCTGCCCCGGTTGCGGGTACGGGCCTTGTCTACCCGGAAAAATGGCTCTGTCAGCTTTGTTATTTGGTCGCTGGGGATGCCGCATCCATTATCATCTACAGATACAACCACCTTTTGACCCTCCGGGGCGGCGGCAATACGCACTACCCCCTCCCCCGGTTCGCAGGACGTTATGGCATTGTTGCATAGGTTCAGCAGAAGGGATTTAATCAAATCACGCTGGCCCCAGACATAGGGGGCTAGTGCCTGGATATGCAATTGAGCTTTGCGTTCTCGCAAAGGTCTTTCCAGACCTTGCTTGATTTCCAACAGCAGCTCAGGGACAAAAATCTCACTGATTTCCGGCTTATAATTTCGCAGGGTGGCCAGCTCTAAAAGGGAGTTGGCCACTTTTTTCATGTGATCTGCCTCGGACATTATGTATCCCGCAGACTCCACTAGCTCCCCCTCTTTGAGGCTGGCTTTGTGGAGATATTCCGCATAGCCATAAATTGATGTCAGGGGGGTACGGATTTCGTGTGCAAAATTATCCACAAACTGCTGCTTGCGCTCAGCTTCATCTTCCAGCAAATTAATCTGATTCTCTATCTGCTGGGACATCCGGTTAAAGGCCACAGCTACGGCAGCCAGCTCGTTTTGGCCTTTTACTGTAATGCGTTTACCGTATTGGCCGTCTGCAATTTCCCCTACGGCGGCAGCCACTATTCCAAGAGGCTTAAAAATCCTTAGCAAAATCACATACAAAAGCACCGCTGCAACCATGGAAACCACTATTGATGTCACCCACAGATATCGCTGGATCCCTTGCATATCTTCGATATTGCCCGTTATGTCCAAATCATAAGTCAGATGATAAACCCCGAAACTGACAGGTAACGCTCCCTCTATGGAAATGAAATGCCTTCCACTAACCTGGGAGAAATACAGCACCGGGCTATTATCTTGGCCGCTGCGCATACGGGTAAGGCCAAGCTCTATGCCGTGCCGGCGATAGTAAAGCACATATCTGCCAAACAAGTCATTAGTTGCAGTGTGATAGTCCTGGCCACCGGAGAATCTGGCATATATTGCAGCCATTTCGCTGGCCAAGGATGTTGTAATTGTTTGAAATTCCCGGGCTGCCTTTTCCCGCAGCATAGATGTGGTGCTGCGGGTCATGTGGGCTGAAACAATGCCTATGCTTACAAATAATATGCCAAGAAACAACATATAGGCCGCAAGAAAGGTCTTTAATCTCATCTGCGATCCTCCAGGCGATACCCTAGCTTGTACACGGTCTTTACAACCTTTTCCCAGCCCAGTTTTTTGCGGATGCTGTGGATATGGACATCTACCGTACGGGTGTCTCCACCGTAGTCATAACCCCAGGCAATCTCTAGCAGCTTGTCCCGCGAAAGGGCTATATTTCGGTTTTTTATTAGAGTTTCTACAAGGGAATATTCCTGTGGGGTAAAGTCCACCAACACCCCTTCGTAATAGGCCTGCCGCCCAGCTAGGTCTACGGTTACCTCCCCTAGCTTGAAGGATTTCTCTGTTTTTTGGGTACGCCGTAGCACGGATTCTATTCGGGCCGTCAGCTCCAGCATGTCGAAAGGTTTTACTATATAGTCGTCTGCGCCGTGTCTTAGGCCCAGTACCCTGTCTTGCACTGTGCCTCGCGCGGTTAGAAAGATTATTGGGACTGTACCCTGAATGTCTTGGATTATTTCAAAGCCATCACGGCCAGGCAGCATCACATCCAACAGGATTAAGTCGTATCTGGCGTTCTCCACGGCTATGGACACAGCATCACCGTCGTAGACAGAGACACATGTATGACCTACCAGCTCCAGATTTTTCTTAATTAGGCCGTTTATCGGCTTGTCGTCTTCTACTATCAGTATGTGTGCCATTTTTACCTCCAAGGATCATGCGGGAATAAGTCTCATTGGATTATGTATTTTTTCATAAGCAGAATGTGTAATACCACACAAATGTTATGAAGATGTTATGGATACTGCTGCAATAGATATATTTACCGCGAAGTTAGTCATTATATAGCAATTCACCTTTTTATCGGTCTCGCCTGTTGCCGAAAACCCATTGAATGGGGAATTGCTATAGCTACATTTTTTTGTAGAGGAGCTCTATCTCCCTGCCTTTTACAGATATGATGCCCTCGTCTTCCATTTTTCGCAGCTCCTTGGAAAGGGCGCTTCTGTTTGCAAGCAGGTAGTCGGCCAACATCGTTTTTGTTAGAGGGAGGGTTATTTTTGCGGTATTGCCTCTGTCGCTTAGGGTGAACAAGTAGGCCAGGATTTTGTCTCGCAAGGTTTTTTCCCGGAGGATATTGATTCTGTCAAACAGGCGGAAATATTTGTCCCCCATGGCCTTTAACATGTTTTGGATGAACATGCTATGGGCGGCACAGGCGGAAGGGCATAAATTCAACATCCCTTCATATTGTATAAACGCGATTGCTACATCAGAGGTTGCATAGATGGTTACGGGGCTTTTATGGGTTCTTGTGCTGACAAGGATTTCCCCGAAGACGCTCATGGGCTTGAGGCGGGACATTATGATTTGGCTGCCGTCTATGTGCTCTAGATATGCGTGGGCTGTACCGGAGAGGAGTATACCCATGTGCCGGATAGTATCGCCGGATAGGAGAATAATTTCACCTTTTTCGTAGTGCCTTATGTGTGGAGATAGGCAGCTGATTAGCTTATGGCCATGGCTAGAGGCTATCCTTGAAAACAGCTCTGCTTTCCGCAAAATATCCATATATGTAGATCGCAAAATTCTCCCCCTATAGCAAATTATAGTAATCGTACTTGAAAACAGTACCGGCTTCCCGCCAGTATGTAGCGGCCTGACACTTCGCGTTAGTGGTTTTGAGACCAAAACCGATAAAATTGTTGCCAGGGCAACAATTTTAACATAATAATTATAGTATCATAATAAAAAAACACAAATGAATATGAAAGAGTTCTTTCATACCTATTTGCGTCAACTCCACAGGAGGGGAAATTTTATGAATAGAAAATACATCTTATGGATTACACAAACCGCACTGCTTATTGCAATGGTGGTGGCAACACAAGCGGCTTTTGGGTCAAGCCAGTTTGTTACTGGATCTATTGTTAACTTTATCCTAGTGGCTGCCACTATTTTAGCTGGAGTATCTTCTGGAGTGGTAGTTGGGATTATTTCGCCGGTGATGTCCTTTATTATCATTGGGAGGCCGGTGTTTCCGGTGCTTTTGCCCTTCATAGCGCTAGGCAACTTTGTGTTGGTTGTTGCAGTTTATCTTATTTCGGTGAAATCATACGAAAACCTGGATATTATTGCATATGCCCGGATGGGGGCTGCGGCGGTTGCTGGGTCTGTGCTTAAATTTCTGGTGCTTTTTATTGGGATTGTGCGCATTGCAGTGCCTTTTCTTATCCCAGGTATCTTGCCACCGCAGACAGCCATGCTGTCCCATACATTTTCCTGGCCCCAGCTTGTTACTGCCCTTATTGGCTCCATTATTGCTATGGTTGTTATGCCGCGGTTGGCACAGGCGCTGCGGTTTAATGGTGGCGGAAAAACGCATATTATAGCAAAATAATTCGAAATCAGTCCCGCCTGTCGCCGAAAACCCGTAGAAGCACTCGGGATTTTCGGCTCGGGCGGGACTGTTTCTCATTGATTTTGCTATATCTAGTAAACGAGTATGACCTATGATACCATAGGCAAAATGGTATATTGCAACCCATGGAAAGGACGGTCATAAACATGACAAAATCAGTACAGCTTTACATCGGCGGATACAAGGGGCAAAACACCCACTGTCTGTTCGCCTACAGCTATGACTCCCAAGGAGATGTAATTGAGGAGATAGGGTCATACGATATCGCCAACGCTTCTTACCTTTGCTTCTCTCCCAACAGGAAATATCTTTACACCGTAGCTGAGGCAGACAATTATCAAGGCCAGCCCGGCGGCGGGATAGCCGCCTTTGCGGTGGAAAACAACGGCAGCTTGCGTTTCATCAACGATTGCTCTACCGGAGGGGCGTCCCCTTGCCATTTATCCGTAAGCCCTGATGGAAAGACACTCTATACAGCCAACTATAGCGGCGGGTCAACCGTTTTCTTCGAGCTGCTTCCTACCGGGGGCATTGGCGAGAAAAAGGTCTTTGTCAATCACCATGATTTTGGAACACCAAGCCGGGCCCATCCAGGACGGCAGGAGAATCCTCATGCGCACTATATCCAGCCACTGGTTGTGGACGGCAAGCTTACAATCTGGACATGCGATTTGGGCCTTGATGCTGTTTTGGTACTGGATGAGTCTGGGGCAGAGCTGGCGCGCTTTAATGCCCCAGCGGGTTTTGGGCCCAGGCATCTGGCCTTTCACCCCACACTGCCTATTGCATATGCCCTTGGGGAACTTTCTTGTTCTGTTATTACTCTTTCTTTTGGCTTTGATGGCAATGCTACTGATAGCACCCTTATTATTGAAGGTTCTCGTGAGGTGAGGACGCTGGACAGTGATGTCAAAAGCACTTGCGCAGCCATACGGGTTTCCCATGATGGCAAGTATGTATTGGCCTCCAACCGCAGCGAGGGGGAAGGGTCTATCGCCGTGCTGGGGCTGGATGCATCGGGCAATATAACCGGCCTGGAAAAAATAGTGCCCAGCGACGGAAGCTGTCCTCGGGATTTTTCGTTTAACCTGGCAGGGAACAAGGTGCTTGTAGCGCACCAGGATTCTGACAACGTGGTTGTCTTTGATTGGGCGGATGGAGAACTTACCCGCAGTGGTACGACTTTTGAAGTGCAAAGGCCTACATGTGTGCTTATGTAGCATTTGAAAGGATGATATATGAAAACACTGGTCACAGGCGCAACAGGAATATTCGGCCCATACCTTGTGAGGGAGCTAGTTTCCCACGGCCATGAAGTAGCTCTCTTTACCAGAAAAAAGCCCGCCGACGAGTTCAAGGATCTCGAATGGATACAGGGAAGCATCAACAATATAGAAGATTGCTTAAACGCCATGAAGGGCAGAAGCTTTGAGGCGATCCACAACGCGGCAGCAATGGCCGACCCTACAGACTCGCCAGGGATGAAGGGATACAATGACACGTCATTTTTCCCTCTTGCCATGCAGACCAATATCATGGGGTTGTACAATATGCTGCAGGCGGCGCTTCGCAACGATGTAGGCATTTTTGTTAATACGGGCACTAACTGTGTACTGGGCCACGGCTATCGTATCTCCAAGCGCCCTCATGAGATAAAGTATCTGCCGATAGACGAAGACCACCCCTCAGATGCGGAGGATTCCTACTCCTTTTCCAAGATAGTTGGCGAGCAGCTTCTTGAGACTTATTCCAAGGTTTATGGAATGCGATGCTACTCTCTGCGCGCTGTAAGCATCCGTGATACAGAGTTTCGTATCAATAATGGCATTAAACATTGCGAAAAGCCCACTACCGAATGGGACGAGTGGCTGTTTGCGTGGGTCGCCCCTGAAGATTTGGCTTCAGCTCATCGGCTTTTGATGGAGCAGGCCCATTCTATTGTGCCCTATGGGCGCTATTATTGTTTGAATGATGATACGGATGTTTCGGAGCCTACTATGGATATTATCCGGGCGTATAAACCAGAGCTTTTGGATGTTATACGGGAGCCTATGGAGGGCCATGCGGCTTTGTTTTCTAATAAGCGGCTTAAGGCTGTGGTGGGGTGGCGGCCCACGCAGTCTTGGAGGTAGGCCCCCGCTAGGGAAGGAGTAAAAGACTTAGTTTGTTTGGTATGGTGTGGGCCTTCTCTGCAGCCCGCAAAGTTACCGCATGGCATCGCTTTTGTCAAAAATGAAACAACATTAAGCGAGCAATATATAATGCCAATTGCATGCACTCAGGGCAGCAATATTTTCAATCCTCAACCGGCAAGCGAAGCAAAGTCCGCGCAGTCCCTCATATGTTCAATTTTATATCTTCAATAATTTTATCCATTATCTGTTCTCGCTCCTTAGATGTATCGTATATTATAAAGCCATACTTGATTAAATAATCTGACAGATATCTGCTGTATGAAAGATTTTCTTCGGCAAGTTTTCTTAGGTCATCGTCATCAAAGCCATATGTCCAATCGTGCTTGGTGTCATGTTTTTTCATGTCGCCTACTAGCTCGTCAACGGTTTTTTCGTTTGCCACCAGCCCAATAAGCGTAAAATGCTTCTTCATGTCCTCTATTCCATACATTTTTAGGATAGGCAGTATCTGCTCGAAATCAAAAGACCAGCCCTCCAGTACAAAGAAATTATTTTTCAATGCGCCGTGGGTATATGGAAACAGACCGCGCCCATCCGGCGATGAAAACATCCCAAGAAAATGGCCTACGAATGGTGCTATGTTTTTTATGCTTTCGTTGCCGTTTCCGATGTAAATGTTCAATTGCGGATATGCTTCTCCAAAGGCGGCCACAAGCTTGTCGTTGTTGATGACAAAGTAATTTAGCTCGTCCTTGATTTTTCTTGCCAGAGTTGATTTTCCGGCCCTTCCTGTGCCTGTTATGATGATATTCTTCACTTGCGATACCTCCATGAAATTTTCTTTTTTTTGCTTTGCAAGCGAAGCGCAGCGCGGGCAGGCATGAACCCGTTTTTGCGCGTCTGTGGAGGCGTCAGGAAGACTCAGGCGGCGGGAAAACGCCATTTTTGCGGATGATAATCCGCAAGAAAATGGCATTTTCCCCGGCCTGAGACTTCCTGACATCAGCTGGAACCTAGCGCAAAAACGAGTTCATGCCTGCCCGCGCGGTCTGGATAGCGTGTAAGCATCCAAATCCGTACAGTACACTGCAACCCTACAAAATCTGCCCAATACGAGGCATTTCCTCATCATCAATGTTATCAAAGAACACTGACTCACGTACCTCATACTTCTCAAACTCGTCCAGCTTCTGCGGACAAAGTTCAACCCCAAGCCCAGGGCCCTGTGGCAAAGCAATAGCCCCATTAACGATTTTAAGGGGCTGAGTAATAATATCATCAGCCTGCAACATATAATGCGAGTCATTGCAAAACGCAAAATTAGTAGTAGATGCAATAACATGAGCCCCGGCAATAGTAGCAACCCCGGTCTCCGCCCAAGTACCCATAACACACCACTTGCCGCAAGCGTCCGCAATGGAAGCAATAGTACGGGCACGGCTAAGACCACCGGCCTCAGATACATACACAACAAACACATCACAGGAATCCCGCTTAATCATCTCAAGCACCCGTTCCACAGAAGAACAGCTCTCATCTGTAGCAATAGGCACGTCCACAGCCCGCCGCACGGCAGCAAGTCCATCCAAGTCGTAGTCAGGCACAGGCTGTTCCACATACTGAATATTATATTTTTGAAGAGCCTTTATCCACTTGATGGCAGTAGGCACACTCCAGTTCATATTGGCATCAATACGAATCTTGATATCATAGCCAATCTTGTCACGGATAGCAGCCAAAGTATCATCATCCTGCTTAAGATCCCGGCCCACCTTAATCTTGATTTCCTTATAGCCCTGATTTTTATACTCAAGAGCCCGCTCGGCATTAATCTCCGGCTCATCAATAAACAAATACCCAGCATAACCAATTTCCTTTTTACACTGCCCGCCAAGCAGCTGGTACACAGGCACATTAAGCCATTTCCCCTTAATATCAAGGAGGGCCATCTCAATACCGGAGATTGCGTAAGCCCCAAGCTGAAGCCAATGCCGGGCATACTCCTCCATCCGGCGCACAAGAAGCTCAGTCTTAAGAGGATCCTGCCCAATAAGAAACTGATTAAGCTCCTCATTTACCATAGTAGCAACAGTAGGAATAGTAGGCCCAACACACTCCCCAAGCCCAACAATACCCTCATCCGTATGCACTTCCAAAATATAAGCCGGCGCAGCACGGCGAATCCCGCCAGACCACTTAGCAGGATACACCAACGGAATACGCACATTGCGCCCCACAACTTTTGTGATTTTCATAAAAAATTCTCCTAATCTGCAAAGGGTTTGCCTTCTTAATTCTCCAGTTTTGCAAGAGTGCAGCATGGGAAGCGCTGTTTGCTCTTTGCCGCTGTTGCGTAGGCGTCAGGCAGACTCCGGTGCGAGGAAAACGCCATTTTTGCGGGTCGGCAAATTCAATGAGAAACAGTCACGCCCGAGCCGAAAATCCCGAACGCTTCTACGGGTTTTCGGCGACAGGCGGGGCTGATTTCGAATTAATTTGTCTA
>Ga0123355_10000830_pt1 | contig 42395 bp, 33 predicted proteins | sample TergutEmb28metaG_3_FD_89872 | JGI IMG/M metagenome (GOLD analysis project Ga0123355, IMG submission 89872) | Embiratermes neotenicus P1 segment gut microbial communities from Petit-Saut dam, French Guiana - Emb289 P1 | ecosystem: Host-associated > Arthropoda: Insects > Digestive system > Gut ...
TATACAGCGGCTTCGGCACGGAGCGGTGCGGTCAGTTTCAGGGCGAACCCCTTCCTGAGATGGCAAACAACGTCCTTTGGCATAGAAGCGACTGCTTTGTTTCTCGGTTGCAGGGCAAGTATACTTCAACTCTCATGCGCAGATATCCGGAACCGTTCCGGGAATTTTTCCAGGAAATTTTCCTGGAATTTTTCCGGGTATCGTGCAGCCACGAAAACATAAAAAAACCGCGCGGTGCAGCCCTTTGTTCGACATAAAAAATCTCCTCTTGACTCTACTGCTATCATAGACTTTATAATACAGCAAGACAAAAAAAGATTGGAGAATCTGTTATGAAGAAAAAAAGTTGGCTTTTGCTGCCCATTATTTTGGCAAGTTATCTTGTTGTGGGATTCCCCGACGGAGCGTTTACCGTTTCGTGGGATGCGATGGAACTCGGATTGGGGCTTGTTACCTTTCATTCCGGAATTATTTTGGTGGGATATTCGGTAACGTATACTCTTGCCGGGGTAATTTTGGCGCGGTTGAATCGGTTTATGAAACTTCAAACGGTGTATTTAATGGGCTTGGCAGTAATGGGACTGGGATTCGTCGGGATTGCATTTTCCGAAAATTTTATAGCGTTACTTGCGACGATAACCGTTTACGGGTTCGGAACGGGCGCAATGGCATCAAGCATGAATGCGTACATGGCAAAACATTTCACCGCAAAGCAAAATAACTGGATGCACTTTTTTTGGGGCGCGGGAGCGGCTGTAAGCCCGCTTATTATGGGACGCTTGCTGATTTTGGAGTTCAGCCAACATTATGCCGACGGCGAATACATTATAAATGTGTACGATTACGGGTGGAGAGCGGGATATTTGGCAATCGCCGCAATTGTCGGCGTGGTCGGGCTTATACTTATTTTGAGCATGTACGGGAAAATCTGGCTCAACGACGACAGCTCCGCCGCCGAAGAACACCAACAAACGAAAGAGCCGAAAAAATTTCTGACAAAGAAACGGCACGAAGCTATCGAAGTATTAACGTTCTTTTTTTTGGGCGGAACGGATTATACCGTCGTATTTTTTACGGGAACGGTACTTATGCGCACACGCGGATTCGCGCTTGCGGATGTCGCAATTTTTTCGACAATATATTATGTAGGCATGACTTTGGGGCGATTGATTTTCGGATGGTCAGCAAAATGGCTGAAAGAAACAACAATTATCCGAATCGGCATCGCAATTGCCGCCGCCGGAATTTTAATACTGTGGTTTACGAGTAATATCACGGGTATGTTTTTGGCGGGATTCGGACTGGGGCCGCTGCTTCCGACGTTGGTGAGCGATACGTCAAATCGCTTTTCGCCGAAAATTTTATCTAAACTTGTCGGTTACGAACTTGCAGCTTTCGGCGCGGGGATTGCGGTTTTATTTTTCTTAACAAGCGTTGTCCTCACGGTTACAACATATGAAGCACTATTCCCAATTGTTTTGGCGTTTGTTATACTGGTTTTTGTGTGTAACGAAATTTTGGAGCGAACCGTCAAATCAAATAAAAAATCCGAGGAATAAAGGGGTGCAAAATTATGTTGTGGGTAAAAGACAGTATCAGCGACATCTTTGAAAAGTTGAACACCGACAAAAACACGGGTCTGAGCCAAAAAGAAGTTGACAGGCGGCTTGAAAAATACGGTCGTAACGAGTTCGAGGAAGAAAAAAAGGAAACTTTATTTTCAAAAGTTATTCACCACCTTTCCGAAATCCCGACGCTGATTCTTATAGCGGCGGCGGCGGTTGCGGGGTATATGGCAATTTTTCATCCGCCCGATACAATCGGGAGCGGATGGCCTAAAGTTGTCGTTATTTTGTCAATCGTGGTAATCAACGTGTGCTTGGGCATTTATCAGGAAAGCAAAGCCGAAAAAGCACTTGAGGCACTCAAAAAAATGAACGCCTTTAAAACCACGGTAATCCGCAACGGAACAAAGCAGATTGTGGAGGCGAGCAATCTTGTACCCGGCGACATTGCCGAGCTTACCGCCGGCGACGTAATCACCGCCGACGCCAGAATAATCGAAGCAAGCAGTCTGCAAGTGGAAGAGGCGGCATTAACCGGTGAAAGCCAACCCGTCGAAAAAGACCCCGACGTCGTAATCGACGAAACCGTTCCGCTTGGCGACAGGCTTAACATGGTCTATTCCGGGTGCTTGGTAACAGGCGGGCGCGCTACCGTTGTTGTTGTTGAAACGGCGATGCAAACGGAAATGGGTAAAATCGCGCAATTATTGAACACCGCGCAAAAATTGAAAACGCCGTTGCAACTTCGTTTGCAGCAATTGGCGAAGCGTATTTCGCTTTTGGCACTCATTGCCGGTGTTGCGATGTTTGCATTCGGATATTTCCTGCACGCGACGAATCCTGTAACCGGCGACTACCGTTACTTTGTGGATATTTTGATTCTGGCGGTCGCGCTCGGTGTCGCGGCCGTTCCGGAAACATTACCGATTATCGTAACCATGGTTCTTTCATACGGCGTGTTTAACATGGTTACGAAAAAAACGATTATTCGTAAAATTCCTGCGGTTGAAACGGTGGGCAACACTTCCGTTATTTGTTCCGATAAAACAGGAACGCTTACTCAAAATAAAATGAAAATTCGGCGCGTTTGGCACGTAGACCACGACCCGATTTCCGTTAAAGAAGAATTTAATCCGAATCAGAAAAAGCTGGTCGGATTGCTTGCGTCGTGCAGTAACGCAACAATCGAGGTTCACGGCGACGACGACGAACACGTTATCGGCGACCCGACCGAAATTGCAATAATTCGTCTGCTTCACGATTTGAAACTGGACAGAGTAAAAGCAGAGCGGCAGTATCCCAGAGTTTTCGAGCTGCCGTTCGACTCGGGGCGCAAGCGCATGACAACAATTCATCACGTGGAAGGCGAAGCATACGGGTATATCGCGGTAACAAAAGGTGCGTTCGACCGCATTCCGGTAAATTGGAGTCCGGAGTTATTAAAACGCGCAACCGAAATTCACGATTCTTTTGCCGAAAAAGCGTTGCGCGTAATCGCTATTTCCGTAAAAAAATACAAGGATATGCCCTCCGATTTGAGCATTGAAGAACTCGAAACAGACCACGAGTTCCGGGGAATGGTGGGCATGATTGACCCGCCGCGAACCGAAAGCGCGGACGCCGTTGCTATGGCGAAAGAAGCCGGCATCAAAACGGTAATGATTACGGGCGACCATGTTGTAACAGCGTCAGCAATTGCAAAAGAAATCGGCATAATGCAGGAAGGAGACAAAGCCGTTACAGGCGCGGAATTATCCGGCATGAGCGAGGACGACTTGCGCAGTCAAGTTCGTGATATTTCCGTATATGCGCGGGTAAGCCCCGAAGATAAAATCCGCATCGTTAAGGCGTGGACGGCGATGGGCGAAGTTGTGGCAATGACCGGCGACGGCGTAAACGATGCCCCCGCGCTCAAAGCCGCCGACGTCGGTGTTGCAATGGGCATCACGGGAACAGAGGTGTCGAAAAACGCGGCGGATATGGTTATCACCGACGATAATTTCGCCACAATTGTAGACGCCATTTCCGTGGGGCGAACCGCTTACGATAACATCCGAAAAACCATCGCGTTTCTTCTCAGCGTAAACTTTGCCGAAATTTTTATTCTGCTTGCCGGTATGTTGTTCGTTGGCGTATCGCCGCTGTTGGCACTGCAAATTTTGCTGATTAACGTGGTTTCCGACGGCATTCCCGGATTCTTCATTGCATTTGAAAAGCCGGAACGCGGCGTAATGAAGCGCAAGCCGTTAAGCAAAGGCGCGGGAATCTTCTCTGCCGGATTGGGCGCGAAAATTGCTCGCGGTGCAATTTGTTTTTCCGTTTTGACATTGGGCGCGTTTTTTCTCGGCACGTATATTCTGCCCGCGCCCGCCGGCGTTGAAGCCGCCGCTTCATCAAGCCTCGGCGACATTTTAGGCACAAGCGCGTATTACTCCGTAGGTATTTCAATGGCGTTTGTTGTGCTGTCGTGGGCTTCCGTTATAAATATTTTTAACGTGCGCAGCGAGCAGTCGATTTTCAAGGTGAATCCGCTGTCTAACAAGGGCATGTTTTTTGCCGCAACCGGCACGATTTTATTCACGCTGGTAGTTGCTTTAGTTCCGCCGATTGCAGAAATTTTTGACGTTGAAACAGGATTAACCGCGCTTCATTGGGTTATTATGATTGGCTTGTCCGCCATGCAACTTGTTATCGGCGAAATTTACAAATTATTTGCCGGCGCGCGCCAAGTGTAAGCTGCCGCACATTCCCTCGAAGGGTTCGGGCAAAGAACGCCCGACATTGCCGGAGCAATTTCGAGTGAAATGAAAAAGCGCGCAAGGCGCGCCTCAGACGCCGGGGGCACATGTAAGCTGCCGCACATTCCCTCGAAGCCGGAGCAATTTCGAGTGAAATGAAAAAGAATCTCCTAAATACGAAGGGGGTTCTTTTTTTATTGCGTGGGAAGCTATAGTGGATGGGACGCTTCTTAATTTGATTCACTATACTCCGGCATAACTCCGGCATAATTGTCAGCGCGAAACTTTTGATGCTATACTTGAGAATGTTGAGAAATAGCTTGAGGGTACGGGCAAAGAACGCCCGCCATTGCTGTGTCTGCATCGCAGGAAAATGACGGCTTCAGGTCATTTTCCGAGATGCGGCATATGCGAAAGCGTAATTTTTCAACACTCTCATACTTGCGCTCGGGAGTGATTAAATGCTTATAAAAAACGGTCGGGTTATTGACCCGAAAAACAATTTTGATGCGCGGGCGGATGTTTATATTCGCGACGGGAGAATCGCGCTTGTGGGAGACAGCACGGGAATTATTGATGAGATGGATGAGGAAGTCATCGACGCAAGCGGAATGTGGGTTACGCCCGGCCTCATAGATATGCACGTGCATTTGCGCGAACCGGGGCAAACGCACAAAGAAACCGTCGCGAGCGGAACGCAGGCGGCGGCGGCAGGCGGTTTCACGACGGTCTGCGCCATGCCGAACACATCTCCCGTATGCGATTCGCCCGAAGTTATGCGGCTTGTTGAGGAAACAGCGGCGAAAACCGGCTTGATTCGAGTGATTCCCGTGGGAGCAATTACAAAGGGGCTTGACGGGCAAAACATTGCCGACTTTGAGGAAATGCAGGGACTCCGTGCAATCAGCGACGACGGAAAATCGGTTGCGAATGCGGAAATCCTTCTCAAGGCAATGAAACGAGCGACCGGTCTTGCGATTTTGGCTCATTGCGAAGACCTCGAACTTACCGGCGCGGGCGTAATGCACGACGGCGCGGCAGCAAAAAAGCTCGGGCTTATGGGCATTCCGGCGGAATCCGAGGATAAAATTATTGCGCGTGATATCGAACTTGCGCGGCAAGCGAATGCGCGATTGCATATTTGTCATGTAAGCACGGCGGGCGGCGTCGAGCTTATTCGCGCCGCGCAAAAAGCCGGGCAAAACGTAACCGCCGAGGTCACGCCGCATCATATTGCGCTGACCGACGAAGACGTAGCCGCGAACGCACTTGAGAAGCCCGTTCAGGCTTCGTCGGAAAACGCGCTGAATCCCGCGATTTCCCGCCTCGCCTTCACGGTTCTCGAAGGCGTTCGCTATGCTAACCCCAATTTTAAAATGGCGCCGCCGCTTCGAAGCAGCGAAGACCGCGACGCACTTCTTGCCGCGTTAAAGGATGGCACAATCGGCGTAATCGCAACCGACCATGCCCCTCATGCGGAGGAGGAAAAATTTGTTCCGGATTCGGCTTCCGGTTCGGCTTCCGGCCCGATTGCTGTTCCGGCTTCGAGGGAAAGTGTCGATTCTCCTGATTTGTCCCCGGCGAAAAGCGGCCTCGCCGCCCTCGCCGCAGCCGCAAACGGCGTAATCGGTCTTGAAACCGCTGTTTCCGTCGCGATTACACATTTGATTGAAACCGCAATACTCTCGCCGATGGAGTTGATTGCCAAGTTCACGTCAAATCCGGCGGAGATTTTGCGTCTTGACGTCGGAAATTTGTCCCCCGGTTCACCCGCCGACATCACAATAATCGACCCGTCAGCGCGTTACACAATTGACAAAAACACGTTCAAATCCAAAAGTCGCAACACGCCTTTTCACGGCCGCGAGGTCGTCGGGCGCGTGGCGTATACGATTTTCGGGGGCAAAATTGTGTACGCAGAGCGTACCGTTCACAATGCATAGCAAATTTTCCGTACCGGAGTAAAAACTGCTGTAAAAATTTAAGGAGGCATTCAAATGGAAAATATCGAATTACTGGAACTTTTTAAAAATTTCCGCGTTGCCGACGTGCGCGACGGGTTAGATTGGATTGGCTACCATAATTTCGGCTCGGTTGAGCCGGATGTGCGTCCGCTTTTTCGCACGAGGGCGGTCGGAATTGCGCGAACGGCGAGATATTTGCCTTTTGTCGGGCCGTATCCGGACAAGCGCGGCGACGATTACACCCCTTGGCAGGGTTGGTATTACGGCAATGTTTGCACGTATCCGTGGATGGATGAAATTGAGGACGGCGATTTTATGGCAATCGACGTCAGCGGAATGAATGTGGGGCTTCTCGGCTCGGAAAATACGCTTCGCGCCCTGCAAAAAGGTGTGCGCGGCTTTGTGACAAACGGCAGCGGAATCCGCGACACCGACGAAGTTATTCTGCAAAAAATTCCGGTGTGGTCGCATTTTATTTCGCAGTCGATGGTGCAATGCAAAATTCAGTTTGACGCGAAAGATATTCCCGTTGCAATCGGCGGCGTAACCGTTTTTCCGGGGGATGTTATCGTTGCCGACGGCGACGGCGTTATTTCCGTGCCTCGCGCTGTTGCCCGCGACGTTGCAAAATACGCCGCGCAAATCCTTTCCGACGACAAAAAAACTCGCCGTAAACTTTACGACGAGTTAAATCGCGAACCGGATACCTCTGTTATTTAAGCAGTTTTCCGTCTGCGTCGATGTACCGCTTGTTTGTAAGAATGAACGCACTTGAAACGATTGAGCAAATCCCCAATGCATTAACGGGGATGACAAACAGTGCCATGCCCGCCCAAGCAATAATGGGCAGTACCAAATTGTCATTGCCGCCGCCGACAGTGAGCACAGTGCTGACGATGAAAAGCGTAAGAAAAACCATATTCACTCCCCAGCAAATAAGGGTCGTTATCAAATACACCATGCCTTTTTTGAAATAACCCAAAACAAACATGTGTATGCCCCATGTGCCGAAGAAAAAACCCAGAACACCGGCAAGTACCCTGCTTCTGTCACCGACAACGCCTTCCTCGCCCTCCGGAAGTGTCGGGTTAAAAAATTCTTTCATGCATACGCCTCCTTGTTATTCGAAAATTTTTTGCACCTGCGCAAGCAACTCCGGCGAAGGCGGCTCTGTGTTGTGCAAAGTATATTTTTCGCTGTCCCATTTGTGTTCGCCGTGCTTGTGGAACGGCAAAACTTCTACCTTTTCTATATTGTCATGCTGCTTTAAAAATGCCGACATTTTTGCCAAGTCGTCAAAATCGTCGGTTAAACCCGGCACGAGAACAAATCGCACCCATGTCGGAATTTTCAAATACTGCGCCTCGCGAAGCGTTTGAAGCGGGCGTTCCTGCCGTTGTCCCGTAAGGCGAAAATACAGGCGCGGGTCGTATGCTTTAAAATCAAGGATGAGAAGGTCAACATAGGGCAAAATTTCTTCGGCGGCTTCGGCGGTGGCGAAACCCGACGTATCAAGGGCGGTATGAACCCCGTTTTCGCGGCACGCGATGAGAATTTCCTTTAAAAAGCGGGGTTGGTCGGAGGGTTCGCCGCCGGAAATCGTGATTCCTCCGCCGGAATATTTGTAATACGAACGATATTTCATAACGTCGTCGAGTACCTCGGCGACGTTTTTTTTGTACCCGCGCGTTCGTATCCACGTATCCGGATTGTGGCAGTAAAGGCATCGCAATGAGCAGCCCGACGTAAAAACCACCGTTCGGATACCCGGCCCGTCAACCATTCCGCCTGTATAAATCGAGTGAATATACCCGAGCGTTTTTTCATCATAAAGTTTCATGTTTTGAGAATATCACACTTTCGAATGCTTTTCCATAAGATGTAGCAAACGCCTTTGAGAACCGTGAAGGCGAGGCGGAAAATCGCGGGATTCAACGCGTTTTCCGGCGAAGCCTGAACGGGCTTCTCAAGTGCGTTTGCGATAGACCATGTACCGGAAATTTTGACAGGAGCGATGGAAATGAATTGCAATTGCACAAACGGATGCCACGCATGTGGCGGCGAGCAAGTTATTCGGCAGGTGTTTAACTGCCCCGGAACCCAACGTGTTATCAGACACGAGCACATCGTAAAACACCAACACGACACGATTAACGAGTACGACGTAATTCACGAACACGAATACACCACGCGCGACGTTGTAAGAGAGCGCGAAGTTGTAAGCCATAGCGATTGCTCGTCGCATATGACGAATTATTGCGGCGGCAACGACGACGGTTGTTGCCAATCGCGCCCCCCTGTATGGCGCGGAGCTCGCCGCTGGTAGTGCGCAAAGCGCGCTGTTGAAGCCGGGAACACGTGCCGGGGGAATGTCGGCACTTGTACAGCCGGTTGCAAAAACGAACACGCCCTAACGGAAGGAAACAGTTATGAGAGAATTTTCAGTAATGGTAGTTTCTGCGCAGCCCGCAGCGGGTCACGCGCAGATATTAACCCCGGCTCGTCGAAATGATTTACGCGGAAATTGGTACTTGCTCGGAACGAGAATCGAAATTCACGCGACGCCCAATCCCGGGTTCGCATTTTCGCACTGGACAATTTTCAACGCCTCCGCGAACAGCTTCTTTACCGACAGACGACCGACAATGACACTTGTTGTACGCGGACACATCCGGATTCAGGCGCATTTCGTGCGGTTAGCACCGCCCCCTCCGCCGCCTCATCCGCATCCGCCCCATCCGTGGCCGCCGCACCCGCACCCCCCGCATCCTCACCCGCAGCATCCCCCGATGCCGCCGTCACCGCGTCCGCCGCATCCCCCGCATCCTCCGTCACCGCGCCCGCCGCATCCGCCGATGCCCCCTACTCCGCGCCCGCCGCATCCCCCGTCACCGCGCCCGCCGCATCCCCCGTCACCGCATCCGATGCCGACTCCGCGCCCGTTGCCTATGCCGAATCCGTCACACCCGCCGACAATTCAACCCGTCCCGTTCCGGAGCGAAGCGATGAATGATTCATTATAGCGAACGCATAAAAAAGGCACTGCGAGCCGTTTTCAGCACTCTCTCGCAGTGCTTTTTTCGTTTTTTCCTTGAAAAACGGCAAAACTTGCTTTACAATTTGGCAAAAAAATAAGGAGCAACCTATGCCAACAATTTTCGTGGTGGAAGACGACCGACACATTCGCGAGGTCGTGACGGAATATTTCAAAGACGCCGGCTTTAACGTTGTAAGCGCGACCTGCGGCACAGAAGCTCAAAAAATGATTCAATCGGGGCAAGCCTCCGATTTATTTATTTTGGACATAATGCTGCCGGGCATCGACGGACTCGCGCTTCTTAAAATTTTGCGCGAGGACGCCCGGTATCGCGATGTTCCCGTTATGATGCTTACCGCTGCTTCTGACGAATACACGCAGCTTCAAAGTTTTGAAAATCTTGCGGATGATTATGTAACGAAACCGTTTTCGCCGAAAATTTTGGTGAAGCGGGCGGAGGCGTTGCTTCGGCGCGGAGAAAAGCAGCCTGCGCCGCAAGCCGGCGGCGTTTCCGTTGACGCCGCAAATTATATGGCATACGAAGACGGTCGCCCCGTGAAATTGACCTTGCGCGAGTTCGAGCTTCTTAAATTACTGACGGAAAATCCCGGTCGTGTACTCACACGGCAAAGTTTGCTTGACTCAGTTTGGGGGCATGATTATTTCGGCGACGAGCGCGTTGTTGACGTGCATATTAAAAATTTGCGTAAAAAATTCCGCACATCGGTGATTGAAACTGTAACCGGCGTCGGATACAGGGGCGCGATATGAAAACAAAAAACGATATGGCGGTACGCACATTTGCGTTCGCGCTGATTTTAATGACGATGGTGCTTGTTGTAATTTTGAGCATCCTTTATTTTTTTCTGCCCGGATACTACTATCGCCATAAAAATCGGCAATTGAATCGAAACGCGGAAACTCTTCGCGCAGGGCTTGACCCGTCGCTTTCTTCGGATGAAATTGCTCTGCTTCTCGACGAATTTTCCGCGTACAATAATGCAAACGTAATCGCCTTCGACCGCGACGGAAATCTTGTACCCGGTCATTTGATGATATTTACGCGAACGCCCGAGTTTGACGAACCGTCCGTAATACGCATCGGAGGGAATCACGCTTCCGAATGGTTTACCGCGCAAGGAACGGGTGAAAGCCATCAGGTTATGCGAATAACCCAAAATGCGCCCGTGAGCTTCACAAGCCCGCGCTTTACAAGCATCATTTTAAATATGTACGACCCCCACCCCGAGATTTCGCATCTTACAATAATCGCGCCGCTTCAGCCCATCGACGAAGCGCAGGTCGTGATTATATCCATGTTGCCGTATTTGGCGGGCGCGGGATTTGTTACGGCGTTCGGGCTTGCATTTTTATTTGTAAAACGCGAAACCAAACGCACAGAAAAATTAGAAGCCATGAAAACCGACTTTTTGCGCGCCGCCGGACACGAACTCAAAACGCCCATCGCGGCCTTGGGCGGAATGCTCGACGGCATGATGGATGAAGTGGGCGCGTACAAAAATCGGGACAAATATTTGGCGGAATGCAAAACGCAGGTTGAACGTCTTTCGCGCCTCACCGCCGACATTTTAAAAGCCACCCGCACCGAAGACACTATGTACAAGCCCCGAAAAGAAATCGTTGACCTTCGCGTTTTGGCAGACGAATTAACGCTCCGATACGCTCCGCTCACGGAAAAAAATCGGCTTACCGTAGCGGTAGCCGTTCCCGACGAAATTTTAATTGAAACCGACAGGCAAATGTTTTTCACCGCGCTGTCGAACCTGATGTCGAACGCGGTTAAGTACACGCCGCCCGGCGGCAGAATTTCCATCGAAGCCGAAAAAGGCGTTTTCCGCATCGAAAACGAATGCGAAATCGCCGACCCTTCCGCAATGCAACGATGGTTCGAACCCTTCTACCGACCGGACTACAGCCGCGACAAATCCACCGGCGGCACCGGGCTAGGGCTGTATCTTGTGAAAAAAAACCTCGACGCCCTCAAAATGAAATGCGAATTGAGGGCTGTCGAGGGCGGGGTACGGGCGGAGGTGTTTGTTGTGAAGATTTGCACAAATTGACGCACCAAAAACTTAAACGCCTCGCAGAAAATTTATAATTTTCCGTCTAGCAAACAGAGCTATGCTGCACAGCTGCACAAATACAATTGCAAACATCTTCTACATCTTTTAACGTTAAATAGGGATGCATCGGTATTGATAGAATCCGTTCTGATGTGTACTCAGATACCGGGCAACCGGAGTATTGATTTAAATATGAAAATGCATGTTGCTTATTCAACGGTATCGGGTAGTATATCATTGATGGAATGTTGTTTTTTGAAAGTGCATTTCTAACATAATCTCTTTTATCACTATCTCCGAAGCGTATGCTGTACTGAGCATAAGAAGAATACCAACCCTGCCTTATTTCAGGAACCTGCACAATATGGTGAAGCCGTTCTGTATACCATGTTGCAATGCGATTTACAGATTCAACTTCATAAGATTCAAATGCACTAAGTTTAACATGCAATATTGCAGCCTGTATTGCATCTAAACGCGAATTAAGACCTACTATACGATTATTGTATTTATCTGTAGGAGATGCACCATTAACCCTTAGCATCTTCAAATAATCCCTAATATTATCATTGTTCGTAAATACAGCACCGCCATCGCCATAACACCCCAATGGTTTTGCGGGAAAAAAGGACGTTACGGCAACATCACCGAAAGAACATGCACGTTTACTCCCTATTTTGCCACCAAAACCTTGTGCGCCATCTTCCAACACCTTGAGATTATATTTTTCAGCAATAGTTTCAATGGCGGGATAGTCTGCCGGAAGACCATATAAATCAACCGGGATTATTACTTTTGGCACAACCTTTCCTTCATTTATCACACCTTGAATTGCCGCTTCCAACGCAGAAGGACACATGTTAAATGTTGTGGGGTCTATATCTACAAATACAGGCGTCGCTTTGAGTATTGCTACGGATGAAGCCGTTGCAATGTATGTGAAACCCGGAACAAAAACAGCGTCACGCTCGCCCACGCCAAACGCCATTAGTGACATTGTTAACGCATCTGTAGCATTTGCACAGCTAATACAGTGTTTTACACCTACATATTCTGCAAGTTTTTCTTCCAAACTTGTAACAGTATTTCCAAGAATAAATGTGCCACTGACCAATGTCTGGCTTATTGCGTTGTCGATTTCTGTCTTTAAAGTTCTGTATTGCGATTTCAAATCTCTAAACTCCATTTTAAACGCTCCATTCACCATTTTCTGTCAAAAAAATCTAACGTAGAAACACTATTTATCGGAAACTTTACAGGCACATTTTCATGTGAGGATTTATACATTGCAAGAATCAACTCCATACTTTTCTTTCCTTCAATTGCAGTAATTGCAGGGACTCTATTGCCGATAACTGCTTCTATGAAATCACGATACAGAGGCGTATGTCCAAAACCATACACACTTGGCGGACTTTCACTGAATTCACGTTTTACAACAGATGAATCATCAAGCCCATCATCAAACAGCCACTCTTCTATGTTGTTTACCGATGTACCACCAAGTTTGGCTGTACCTCTCTCACCAAAAACATACAGAGTTTCCTCCAAGTTTTTAGGGAAAACGTTAACCGTGCCTTCAACCAAACCAATGCCTCCGCAAGCAAATTTAACAATAGACACCCCAACATCCTCTGCTTCAACATAAGGATGTGCAAAGTTAGACGTTTGAGCAAAAACCTCAACAGGGTCACTATTCATCACCCATCTCAGCAAATCTATATTGTGTATACACTGATTCATAAGACATCCGCCGTCCTCTGCCCATGTACCTCTCCATTTTGCTTGGTCGTAGTATTCTTTTGTCCTATTCCAACGCACATGTGCAGCTATGTGAAAAATCCGTCCAAAACGCCCTTGCGTTACAGCATCTTTTAATTTTTGAACAGACTTATTAAAACGATTTTGGTGGCAACTGTACGCAATTACGCCCTTTTTTTCAGCCCTTTTGATGATTTCGTTTGCATCTGTTACGGAAAGCGCAATAGGCTTCTCAATTAAAACATGACACCCGGCATCTATGCAATCAAGTGCTATAGCAGCATGAGTTCCGCTGGAAGTGGCTATCGCCACCACATCCGGTCGCACCGAATCTAACATTTTAATATGATTATCGAAACAAGGAACATTTATTTCATGCTTAAATGCAAAATTTCTTGCCTTGGCTAAGTCAGCATCACATAAAGCATCAAAACTCAAATTATTCGCCTTGGCGGCAGAAACATGGTGTGGCGCGATTCGCCCCGTGCCAACTAATGCGTATTTCAATTTACATCACTTCCCTTTCTTTTACCAAAATCCGTGACGAAAAAGTCACAACGTCACCAAATGTCTGCGAACTTGTTTTAAGACTACCTTGATGAAGCCTGCTCGTAAGCCTGTTTTACGCGTGTTGCAATTACTGTGGGGTTGTGCCACATATTTACATACTCAGAGCCGGCCAAGGCTTTTCTTTGAAGCATTGCCCTGTCTTGTATGCAGAATTCAAGAACATTCTCAATATTATAGGAATCAGCTTCTATAACTGAATCCAAACAATCTTTCCCCATTTGCGCAGGTAAAGCATTCAAATAATTATGGTTTATATGCACAATAACAGGTACCCCCATTTTCATAACTTCAACCGCCAGACCACCATACCACCCTATCCTGAGTTGGTCAACAACAACATCAGCTTCTTTGTAAAGTGTCCTTGCGGTTTGTATGTCTGCCCCTGTAACAAGTTGGAGTTCAATTTTATCGGGGTATTTTCTCAAAAGCGATTCAACAGCTTTAACAAGCGTATGAGTTCCTTTTTTCACGTAGCTTGTAGGTGCATGAAAAACCTTGAGCTTATTTGCAGACGGCAAGTATTTTTTTGATTCAATAGCATTTAAATCGTAAATAATCTGAGGCAAGAACATTGCGCCTCCGGGTAATGCCAGTAATAAATCCGGGGTACGAGCGAAAAAAAAAGCACCAGCATCTTCAAATTGTTTTATACGCTTTTTTATTACGAACTCTTGCTTATGATTTGGATACAACGTATCAGAAATATTCGCGTAATCAGGATGCATTGATGCCCCGGGACACATCGCGTCAAAACTGAGCCTGGCATCGCTTCCATTGTAGGTCACAAACAACTTTTGCTTTTTATAGAGCGGCAAATCCCAATGATGGATACCGTAAGAAGGAAAATCAATTAAAGTAGAACCAAAATTAAAATGCAATATATCGTAGTTCTTTGGGTATTTAAAAGCCGTTTCTACACATTTTAAAAAATATAAAAACCTATGCTTTGATTTTCGTAAGGCAATGTCGGCAGACGGGTAATTGATGAAAGTTCTATCGAAATAAAGAGTGTCTGAAAACAGACCAAGCTCTCTTTCGGCTCGTGAAAGGCTAATTGCATGTCCCCCGGTCACAGTAGGCAAGTGTAATATTTTCAAAACACAGCCCCTCTTTCTTGTACTATCTCAATTGCGTCACAGTTCGTTTCTTCACTTCAAAAACAATATCACAATGTTCTATCGTACTTAAACGATGTGCAACAATAATTACTGTTTTGCTTCCTTTAAGTCCCTTTATTGCATCCATAACAGCAGATTCCGTATCATTATCTAAAGAGGATGTTGCTTCATCCAAAACCAAAACCGAAGGATTCCTGTATAATGCACGAGCAATTCCTATGCGCTGACGTTGCCCCCCGGAGAGACGCACCCCACGCTCGCCCACCATTGTTTGCAATCCGTCGGGCAAAGACATTACATACTCTTTAAGTTGAGCCTGTTCCAACGCACACCAAACACTTTCTTCATCAATATTGTCCTTATCTACCCCAAAAGCTATATTTTCCAAAATGGTTTCATCTAACAAATAAATTGCTTGGGGAATATAGCCTACGTTTTGCAACCATTCCGTTGAATTATGATGTATTGAATGTCCGTTATAAATCACATATCCTTGTTGGGGATTCAGTATTCCTATAATAATATCTACAAGTGTAGATTTCCCTGCGCCGGAAGGACCAACAATTGCAACAGATTTATTATGAGGAATTTTTAACGATACCTTTTTCAATACCGGTTTACGAGCCTTCGGATACATAAACGTAACCTTCGAAATCAAAATATCTAAATTTGCGCTGCCTACTTTTGTTGGTTCCGGTAACGGACTCTCAAATTCTGTATCTTGTTCAAAAAGACCGCTGTACACTTGGTCAACTGAAGGTAACAACCTCATTACCCTTGTAGTATTATTTGTAATTCTCGAAATAGCCGGCAATAATTTAAAAGCAGCCAACACAAACACGCCCAATTGAGGAAGCAACGTTTGCATGTCAACCCCATACAGAATTATGCCGCCTACAACAAGAAAAGCCCCGCTAAAACATAATGATTCAATAAACAGCTTTGGCAACTGTAGCAAGGATAATACCTGTGCACGCGTTTTAATTGTATTCTGATTTACATCCCTAAATTTTTGTATGAAAAATGGAGCACTTTGCATTACCTTTATCTCTTTAATGCCATGTAGTGATTGAAGAACCGATTTATTGATTAGCACTATCCCTCGAGCTTCATCTTCTCCGGTTTGCGTAATTCGCCCTTTGTAAATTTTGAAATACACAATTATACATATTAAAGCAAAAAACAAAATAACCAACGTCATCGAAAAAGATGAAAACATAAGAAATATTAAAATAAACAGTGACATAAATCCATCTGAAAGCAAAAGAATTATGTTGCTTATTAAGCCAAAAAGACGTTCAGAATTTTTAATAACAACCCGCTGTAAAGCAACTGCGTTATTATTTGCATGATAAAGATACGGTTGTTCGAGTGTTTGCATAAGAAGGCTATTCGAAAGTTTTGCCGTATTTGTTGCTGTGAACCAGTTTTGAATACGAGCAAAAAAATAAATGAAAAGTCCCCTAAAAACATAAACCAAAGCAATTACTGCGGCAAAAAATGCAAGAAACAATGAAGTGCTGCCAAATCCAAAAGTCCGAAAAATAAAATCAATTATTTGATTGGTATATACTATCGAGGGGTCTGCTAATATCATAACAAATGGCTGCATTATTGAAAGCGTCAGTGTTTCAATTTGCGCTCCGGCAATTACACCTAAAAACAAGAAAATTAGTTTAATTTTTACACGACGCGAAAAAATATATCTTGCTTTTGTTATCCTGGACATAATAGACACTTCTCATTTCTACTGCAATTAAAGCCGCATCATTATGCAACAAAGCTGTTTCAAAGTCACTTAATACTCTTAATCAAGAATTTTTGCCGGCTCGAGTAGGGGTTTGCCACACATAATTCACACATGTGTGGTATTTCTGCGCCACGAAACATTTTTCGGCTTTTTGACAAGAGGGGGGATTTTCGCCAAACATCATACATATCCTCCTCAAGTACATTTCCAATGATTCTATAAACCGTTGAACAAGTACAATCAAGGATGCCGCCATCAGCCTCAACAAATATTATTTCAAAAATATTTCTGCAATAACTCAAATTTTCACACTCTACAGACATCACTTCCGTTCCCTGCACTTCAATGTCGGGATACGCAAATTTAACTGTCACATTCGCACCGGGAAAATCCTGCCTAAGGTAATTACCGGCTGTGCTGAGATACTGTTTGATGGTTGATAAACTTTTATTCCTCAAGTCTGATGGTAAGACACACGCACCTCGAAGAGTAAACCTCACATCCCTTTGTGAACCCATATATTTGATTGCGTATGTGAGATTATCTTTGATAGTTTTATAGTTTGAGTTTTTTCTCCAACGCTCAGTAGCCTCAGGAGAAGGACCGTCTACAGAAATTAGTAAATCTATCGTGACATCCTTTGATAGTTCTTTTAGTTTGTGAGCCACATCTTGGGTCAGTAGCATTCCATTTGAATATATCATTAACTTGCCTATATCCGTGCCGCAAATAATATGAGAACTCATCTCATACCACAACGGATTTAAAAAAGGCTCCCCCCCCCGCAAAGAATCAAGCAATTAAGAGTCGAAATTCGACTGGCTTGGTGAGTTATGGCATTAACCACATCCCATTGCATTATACTTTTATTTTTATTTCCATTAGGACTATTCTCACCATGCCATCGGCAGTATTGACATTTAAGGTTACAAGCGTTTGACAAGCTGATATACAGACTTTGAGGGTTTATCTCTAAGTTTTTAAAATACTCACTCTTTTTAACCTTTTGGTGATATGCAAGTAACATTTATTAACTCCCCTTTAGGTTTTTACGAGAAAAACTCCCATCGCATCATCGTGAACTTTTTTGAGAAAGAGCATCAATTACTTCATCTCTTTCAGACAAAGCAGCATTTATTTTTTCGTAATTTTTGTCCGATTCAGACAACAATGAATATATCTTACTATCTTTTTTTGATGACAGCTTTACAAGCGAGTTTATTTTCTCATCTTTCTTAGACAACTGCTCCATAAGCGCATTTATCTTATTGTCTTTTTTGGATGACAGCTCGACAAAAGCACCTATTTTATTGTTCTGTTTGGAATTTGAAGCCGAGAATGCGTTTATTGTTTCATCTTTCTTGGCAACCAAAACCGAGAGGGCGTTTATCTCTTCGGCTTTCTTGGCAAGCGAAGCCGAGAGGACGTTTATCTTTTCATCTTTTTTAGCAACCGAAGCGGAAAGAGCGTTTATCTTTTCGTCTTTCTTCGCAACCGAAGCAGAGAAAGCATTTATCTTTTCGTCTTTCTTAGCAACAGAGGCCGAGAGCGCGTTTATCTTTTCATCCCTCTTGGCAAGTGAAGCGGAAAGAGCGTTTATCTTTTCGTCTTTTTTAGCAACTGAAGCAGAGAAAGCATTTATCTTTTCATCTTTCTTGGCAACAGAGGCCGAGAGCGCGTTTATCTTTTCATCCCTCTTGGCAAGTGAAGCGGAAAGAGCGTTTATCTTTTCAGTTCTCTTATCAAGCGACGCCGAAAGTGCATTTGACTTCTCACTTTCCTCAGAATACAAACATAAAAGTTCATTTATTTTATTATCTTTTTTAGCTAATTTGACCTTATACGACCCAAATATTTTATCGCTCAATCTTTCTTTGAGCTTGGACGGGATTATCCGCTTAACCAGATTTATCATTTATTCATTCTCCGTTCTGCTTAAACCAAGCAATCGATTATATAATTCAGCTAACTCGCCGGCACAGACTTGATAGCTGTGAAAATCCTCAACCCACCGTCTGGTTCGCAACGAAACCGCTTTCCGCTCTTCAGAAGAAAGTTCAAAGAAATTTGTTACAACTTTGCGTATTTCATCTGCACCAAGCTGTGTATTAAGGATGGCGGAGGTTTCTCTAATATCCTTTCCCCCTATTACTGCGCCTTCAAATGCACGTTCTGAAATGTGGGCAATTGTTGGGATACCAAATACAGCAGATTCCAAAGCTGAATTACCGTAATAACCTACCACCATTCTCTTTTTCAAAAATTTTGCACGACCTGCTTGGTCAAAAAATAATGTTGCTTGTTGCTTTCGTTGTACGCATTCACTATGAGACACTCCATGAATAAGGTCAAAATGTATATCAAGTCCTTCAATTGCTTCCGTCAAGTCCGCAGTACCCTTCTTTGCTTGACTTGATGGTGAATGCGCCAAAATCGAGCCATCTTCCCAACAATACGGATATTTTTCAGTATCTATGGCTTGAGGCAAATACACACCATCAAACCAAGGATGTATTAAATCCGGTGTCATTGCAACTCGTGCGTCAAAACCCAGTACATACTTCTGAAAATTAGTATCGCCGGCATAATTCCTAAAATAACCCCCACAAGCAGAATAAACCATAGGTCCGCTAAAATTACTAAACATATCTTTCGGCAAGTTGTTTGTTTTAAAATAAAATCCCGTCTCATCTTTTATATGGACTAAATCAGCTTCTTGGATAAGCTGTTGCATATTTGAACGTTCCAACACATGAGGAAACGGAAGCAGCAAGTCATACTCTGACGAAAAGTTAGGTTTGTAAAAGGCAACCATTCTGACTGCAAAGTCTGTATGCCTGTTTACAGCCTCTGCCCACCTATAGAAAGAACCTGCGTAATCTTTCAACGCATACATTAAAATTCGCTTACCCTTGGATTTATTCCACTTTTCTTCCCAATCTTGCCTTCCCGGTGTCAAACTTCCATAGCTGTACACAGGAACTTTTTCAAATTCCCCCAAAAGTGCTTTTATTTTCTTGTCCTTCTTGAACAATTTTTTGTTATATACAGCGAAGTATTCATTATTGATAAGACTCTTTATCCGACGCTTAATTGGTGCGGGAACGATTTTTTTTAATATCCTCCATACAAACGCAAGCATCATCTTTCCTCCCCGGTTTATCCGAAAAACTTCAAATCATTGGCTTTTCACACATAAATTCCCATACAGCAACATGCTCACCAAATCTACCCAAGTACCTTTGCTCGGGTGCGGATAAAACTGCACCTTTTGAAAGTAAGCCCTCTTCATCCCATTCAAAACCTACAAAGCCTACCGAGTTTGCAATCTGCTCTATTTCGTCAGGCCTGTAATAACTGTACGTTCCTCTAAATTTTTCGATAGCTTCTTCGCCTAACAGTAAGTCTTGTTGACACACAGAAACAAACCCCTTGCTTAAATTTGCTTTAACTTCCTCCAAAAGATATTCCTCATCTTTGCAGCCAGATTGAATAAAACGTCGCCAGTATGTTTGATACAATGCTTTCATTCCCTTTTTGCGGCCTCTTTTATCTTCAACCCTTGATGTCAAATAATGACCTTGACCGTCGCTGTTTAAACAGGCATACAAACGCCCACCCGGTTTTAAAGTGCGATAATACTCTCGAAGTGTTTTCCTTACATCCGGAAACATCAAAACACCATTGCAATAGACAGCATCGAAACCATTGGAGTCAAAAGGCAACTCTTCTATTGAGCCGATTTGTTCAGTTATATTGTCAACGTTTGCGGAAACTTTAGCCTGTGACAGCGCGGCTATAAGGTCTGCATTCATATCTATCGCTTCAACATGCTCAAACCTATGGGCTAATGCTATAGACCATTGCCCTGCTCCGCACCCTGCATCTAATGCACGAATCCCGCTAAATCCGATTCGGTCAAGCTGTCTTAAATGATAATCCAAGGAAAACCCATACTCTTTTTCTATGAAACGCCGAATTTTCTCAGTTTTTTCATCTGTCGCTTCTATTTCTGCTTCAGGAATCCCTGTTTCCAGTGCAACAGTAATTTCATCAGCTGCTACATTTTTACTGCCTTTTACATTGCTGTGTAATTGAAGGCTGTTCACTTTTTCCAACATTTCCAACAAGGGCAATACAGTTATATCGCCGCTATCTATATATTTTCGCAATCGCCGTAACCCCTCAATCGCGTGGTCGTTAAAAACCGGAGTACCACTTGCACGACGCATTTCCTCTTGAAACGAACCCAAGTGCTGATACAGTATGCAACAACCTTGTTCTCTCGCAAGTTTACTTAAATTTTCTTCAGAAAGCTCATCACCAAGTGTCAAAGCAGTTGGAGATTGCTTCATGTCAATACGATAACGCTTGAAAGTTTTTATCACATATCCGGCATCTGTAACAACATTACTGAGTATAGGTCTGTTACCGGTCATGTCCGTTAAAGAAAAATGAACCCTGTCTTTGTCTTTGTCAGTCCAAAAATATTTAAAACCGTACTTCACCAACAAATCCAGTATATAGCAATCAGCTCCAAAGGCATCTCCTTGGTGGTGTTCTCTTTTGTATGCACCTGCAATATTTTGAATGTTTGCATTATTGCCATGGTTTGTCCATATTTTTGGCATTGCATCGTTCTCAGCAAGAAATTCTAATCCTTGTTTTATCAAATTTCTTGTCAAATAATTTTCCAGTTTGCCCTTCTCTTCTAAATAGTAACTAAAGTTGCCAACTCCATGCAAAGCACTTAATTTTCCTTGTTTAATCTTCAATAATATTTCATCATGAAAATCGCCCTTTTGACTCAAATCTCTTTTAAAAAGTGCCATATCTGACCGCCTTACGTTATACGGGTCCGGGTCAAAAAGCCAAAACGAATCATCTATTTCCACACCTAATTCATCATATATTACCTTGTGATATTCATTAAACGCATCCCATGTTGTGGAATCAATATCGTTTGAAAATGCCAAATACGCGCTCATCAAATCATCCTCCTGTATGTATTAAATGTTTTTGAAATACGACATCTAAATTCGAGACTACATTTTCCCACGCAAAATTGTGATTGATTCTATCTATATTTCCCCTCAATTTCGGCAAAATACCGGAATCTTGCAAGCAATCGGATACTATCTGCGTTATTTCACCCGGGATATTTGTATTCACACAAAAACCAATATTATGCTCCCGTACAAAATCAGCCATAACAGTACCACTCTGCACAATCACAGGACAACAAGCTACAATAGCTTCATACAGCTTCGTTGCATATGCACGCCTTGCATTGCGGTCGTTATAGTCATATACGCAAAACAACAAATCGGTATTTGCATACAGACGACCAATATCATCATGTGTGAACTTTCCTGTCGATGTCCCGAACTCCATTTTTATCGTTAATTCACGAACTGCATGTGCATCCACTCCGTTACCATGAATATTAACATCGACATCATCTTTAAAACTGTAACACTCGCGAAGTAATATTTCAAGTACGCTGTACTGACGTACAGCACCTATATAGGAAATTCTAAGTTTATTATCCAATTGCTGCTTTATACTTGCAAACTTCGACAATTCCGGATAGTTGGGCAAATATATGAACCTTGCTAAAGTACGTTTAGTGGCATAGGCAAGCTGCAACTCATTTAAGTAAATTACATAAGCAGCTTTGTTGCATAGAAATTTCACAAGTGGATTTACAACAAACCTCAGCATTGACAATGTTCCGCTATCGTAAAATTCATGCATGTCAAAAATCCATATACCTCTTTGCGCCTGCCTACGAAAAAAGGCAATTAGCATTGTATCCATATCCGAACAATGCAAAATATCCCAACTGTTTGTGTTCACATAATTTATACAGGTCACCATAAAACGAAAAAATGCAGGAAGTTGCCGAAAGCCGGTTCCGTACTCCGATGCAATTTGGCATCTGTAAACATTTATGCCGTCAATTGTTTCCCGCATCGGCAAATCGCCGCTTCTATCCCAACAAAAAATCGTTACACTGCACCCCCTGCGTACAAAGTGAATCGCTTGTTTGTAAATTCTTACGTCGGGCTCAAACCCATTAGTAAGAAGCATCAGCACTTTTGGCACAGGAGTACAACCCCACTTTAGTTTTTAGATTAGAGTAACTCTACATTACACTTGTTGCGTACATGCTTTGTTGCATTTTTTGTGTCCAGTATAGGGATACCGGAAGCAACCACAAATTCATAATCAACATTGGTATGAGGAGTAGTAATGACCACTAAATCATACTCTAATACTTCCAAAAAAACACCCTTTTTAACTACACCTTTATATTTGTACTGACTAATACAAGGGTCGTGAAATGCCACAAATGCACCCGATTGCTCCAACAAATGTATCACATCTAAAGCCCTGCTTTCACGACAATCATTAACATCCTGCTTATATGCTACACCCAAAACCATAATTTTAGAGCCATTCAGCGGCTTTTTGTATTTATTTAAAATTTTAGATGCACGCTCAACCACATACTCCGGCATACGGTCATTTATCATAGCAGAGGCTTCAATTAAAGATGTGTGAAAACCATATTCACGAGCTTTCCAACTCAAATAGAAAGGGTCGAGCGGTATACAATGTCCACCGGGACCGGGACCGGGGTAAAAAGCCTGAAAACCGTACGGCTTCGTTTTGGCAGCATCAATAACCTCCCACACATTTATTCCCATTTTTTCACACAACATCGCCATCTCATTAGCCAATGCGATATTTACGTTACGATAAGTGTTTTCCAGTATTTTTTCCATTTCTGCCACGGTGGGGTTGGAAACCTCAAAAACATCACCATCAAGAACAGAACGATACACACAAGCAATAATCTCTAAAGCATCCTCACCAATAGCCCCAACAACCTTCGGGGTATTTTTCACATTATAGTGCAAATTACCCGGGTCAACTCTTTCAGGGGAAAATCCCAAAAAAAAGTCCGTCCCGCATGACAGTCCGCTACCTTGCTCTAAAATCGGTTTAAGCAGCTCTTCTGTAGTGCCGGGGTAGGTAGTCGATTCCAAAACGACCACCGCACCCCTTTTTATATATTTAGCTACCTCCGTGACGCTGGATTTCACATAGCTGATGTCCGGCTGTTGGTACATATCCAAAGGGGTAGGCACACATATAGCAATAAAATCCATATTTTTTATGAACGAAAAATCCGTAGTCGCCGTAAGCAATCCAGTTTGAACAAGTCTAAGCAATTCCGAATCGACAACATCACCAATATAGTTTTCACCGTTGTTTACCATGTCTACCTTTGCTGATTGAATATCAAACCCAACTGTTTTGAATCCCGCATTGGCCTTTTCAACAGCCAATGGCAACCCCACATACCCCAAGCCAATTACACCCATTGTAAGTTTCTTTTTTGCAATTTTATTTAGAATCTCCTGCTTCATAACCCATCATCATCTCCATTGTCGTTTATCATGGTTAAAATCCCTGTTTCTGATAACACATAAACACGTTTGCAAGCACTGCAGTGAAATTTTTCTGACAATACCTCACCGCATCCGCAGACCCAACCCACTTGCCTTGCCGGAACACCCAACATGAGTGCGTAATCCGAAACATCACGCGACACTAACCCGCCCGCACCAATAAGCGAATGCCCTCCTACGGTGTTCCCACATATAACAGTTGCATTCGCTCCAATAGTCGCGCCTTGTTTAACGAGGGTTCGTATAAAATTTTCACTACCTTTCGGATACCTGCTGCGGGGAGTCAAATCATTCGTAAATACACAGGAAGGTCCGCAAAACACATAGTTTTCCAACACAACACCTGAATATATGGAAACATTATTTTGGATTTTACACCCATCGCCAATAACGACATTGCTCCCTACATAAACGTTTTGACCTAATATACAATTTTTGCCGATAACCGCACCGCTTTGGACATGGCAGAAGTGCCATATTTTTGAGCCATCTCCTATTACAACATTGTCGTCGACATAACTGCTTTCGTGAACAAAAAATTTATCATCCATTATGATACCATCTTCCTCCTCCAGACCTACGAAGTATTGATTGAGAGTGCTATGCAATGAACAACGCAAGACCAACAACCTATTTGTGGAACTGTATCACATAAAACGCCAAAAATCAATAGCCGCTCTTATTTAGCTTTCCATTTTCTGTGATAATTCGACAAAGCAAGGTCTTCTAAAGACTCAGTGTATGCAAAACAACAAAAAAGCGACCGGCTCTCCCGAAAATTTCGGGTAAACCGGTCGCTTTTTATGTTTTTCATTTTCCGCTTCTTATCCGAGCGGGCTTGTTGCGGTAACAGTATTTGCCGTAAGGCTTTGCAAGCGCGATAATGCGCCGCGTTCGGCGCACATAATATCGTGCGCGAGAAGCATATCTACGGCGGCTTGCAGGTTGGCGGGTGATATTGCGGGGTTTACGTTGTTTACGCGAAATGCTCTGCGCCCGCCGTTTTCTGTTGTAATTGTGAGCTGATAATGTGTCACGAAAATTCTCCTTTCTTAAAAATTATACGAAGCCCGTTTTACACAGGATTCGTCCCCGTTTCATAAAAACGGAACTATGCTGAGTAATTGTCAATCTCAATATCCGATATAACATGAATACGCGCCGTAACGTTGTCGCGGTTATACATCGCTTGTATTGCCGAAACAAAACCGGTCGCATCGGCGGCGGACATGTTCGGGTTGACGCCGCTGATACTGCAAACAGCTTGGTTTTGCGCACTGCGAATGCGAAGCGCGGCGGCTGCTATGACTATGTTTGCCACTGCATTTCCTCCTCTCTTGCGAAGTTTATTCAATTTTGTTTTCTTCGTTTTCATTCGATTCGTTTTTGTAAATCATCCGAAGTCCCGGGAGCTTCGGCGGTGCAGAGTTTTCACTCTGCGTTGCCGCGATATATGAAAGGTGTACACGTGGGCGTCAACATTCGGTCGGCCGAATCCGAAGGTGTCTGCCCGCTTTCATATAAGTGCGGCAGGTGATGCGGTGGTACGATGGTACAGTGAAACATGGTGTTGCTTGCAACCTTTGTACAGCAGCTTCGGCACGGCTCGGTGCGGTCAGTTTCAGGGCGAACCCCTTCCTGAGGTGGCAAACACGTCCTTGGCATGGAAGCGACTGCTTGATTGCAAGGCAAGTATATCGAAAGCTGAATACAATGTCTTAAGAACCGTTCCGGGAATTTTTCCTGGAAATTTTCCTGGAATCGTTCGGGGAGTCGTTTCGCTGCACAGCGCAAAATCTCCTTTCGCCCCGCGCCTTCTTCATAAAATCTTCACATCGGTTTCATTAAGGCTTCACACTCGTAGCGTAGAATATCTCCCGTACCGGATTGCAAGCCAACCGGTATAAATCACACCAAGCTGAACTTGGTATACGGAGGTATTTTTTTATGCGAAAATTTTTACTTATTGCAACGACGGTATGTATGGTATTTCTTGTCGCTTGCGGCGACACCGGCGTCGTCGGGGCAGACACGGAGCATTCCGAAAGCGGCATTTTGCGCGGCGAACTTGTTGTTTCGGCGTTCGACTCGATGCTTGCAGGGCCGTTTTTGGAAGATGCCGCGCGGAGATTCTCGGATATTCACCCGTACGTGAATATCACCGTTGAAACATTTTCGTCAATGCCGGAAATCCGCCTTGAGGAAGACACGCAAACGCAAGGCAGCCGCGGCATGATAACGGCGCGAACGACCGGCGACCCGGCGCAGGAACGCCGCGACTATGTAAGTTTAATTAACGCTCAGCTCGCAACCGGCGGCGGACCCGATATTTTGGCGATGGACGTACTGCCGTTTCATCAGTACGCTCGCGACGGCAGGCTTGCAAACTTGCATAATTTCATGGCCGCCGACCCGTTTTTTGACATCAACGCATATCGCGCAAATATCGTTAATGCCCTTGAAATCGCCGGCGGACTTTATATGTTTCCGCTCAGCTATTCCTTTGAATACGCTTCATTCAACCCCGAATTTTTCGAACTCTTCGAAACGGAAGCGGCGGAACTTCGGCGCGGCGATGTTTTCACATACGCGCAACTCGCAGAACTCGCCGAAGCGGCGTTCCATGTTGCAAACCAAACAAGCGACGAACCCATCGCCATGTTCCCCACAATAAGCATGACCGGCGGCGGCATGAGAATTATGGGCGCAATGAACATCCCCATGCTGTTTCGTTCGCAGTTCCTTCATAATTACAACCACTTCGTAAACCCCGACACTCGCCGCGCAAATTTTACCGACGGCACATTTGAAAATCTCATCGAAACAATGATTGACTTCGAGGAACGCGGCTTTCTCATTCCGCTCGGCTTCGGTTCGCCGCAAGAACTGATTGCCGGCGGCGGACGACAAATGGTTATGCCCACAATTCCGCAATCCGTCTACAATTTCAGCGACAGCAGCCAACTTCTCTCGGAATTTTACAACCTTGAAGGCCCTGCCGGAATCATCGGAATCGGCGACTCTGCGCAACACGAAATCGCCGGGCTGTTGGCAAACAACCAAGGCGAAATCCCGTTCACCGCAGGACACGCACTGGGCATCAACTCAAATTCGCAAAATCAACAACTCGCGTGGGAATTTATCAAATTTGTGTCAAGCTACGCCATGGTTGATTCGATGCTCATAACCGGCCTGCCGACTTACATTCGCGCTTTTGACGAACGCGCCCGAGTATCCGTACTGGGCGGCAATCTTATGCGCGGCGGCGGAATGATGATTGTCGGGCGCACCACCGAAGGCGAAGACGACGCAAGCCCCTTCGGACGCCCCGAAACGCCCGAAATCGACCTCGCAACCGCAACCTTCACCCCCGAACAGGAAGCCGCACTTCAGGCATACAGCGCGACCGTCGCATATTTTACGCGCCTTCTGGACACTTTTCAGATAACCGACCCGCTTCTGGATGAAGTAATTTTTGCATCCGTAGCAAACGTTTTCAACGGCTCGGCAACGCCCGGAAGCGTCGCGCAATCCCTTCAAAATCAAGTTCACGCGCTCTTGAACGAATAATGCTTACGGGGGTTTCACCCCCGCACCCCCACGAACTTTTTGAAAAAAGTTCGACAAAAACACGAAAAAACCGCGCTTTCGCGCGGTTTTTTGTTGCACGGATAATACGTCTTCGGTGTTCGGGGCATCAAAAATCAATCGGTAACCAACCGGCTACCTATTGATTTTTTTGTACCGCCGCCCGCTCCCGCGAAACAGAATACGGCTTCCCTCCCCCATTCGCCTTCAATTGTGCGTTATGGCGAACGCTCCCGCTGCCCACAAAAAAAACCGCGCGAAAGCGCGGTTTTTAACGTTTTTGTCGAACTTTTTTTGAAAAAAAGTTTGAAAAAAAAATTTAAAAATCGCGCGTACGCGCGATTTTATTAAAGTTTTTGTCGAACTTTTTTCAAAAAGTTCGTGGGGTTCGGGGCGAAGCCCCGCAATTCATTAAACCGGCGTTCGAGCGAAAAAGTTCTTGAAATATTATGGTTTTCGTGGGATAATTTGAACGTGTGCGGGAAGGCGAGGGGTAGTATGTCGCGTATATTTGAGAAATTTCGAAGTTTGAAAAATAAAATGATGCTTCCCATTGTACTTACCATTTTTGTTACAATTACCGCTGTTTTGTTGGTGGTAAGCCGCAGTACCGGCGAGCTTGCCGACAGCTTTATCAACCATCGCGTAGACGTAACGGCGGCAGCCGTCGGGGCGCGAATGGACGATTTGGAAGAAAAAACGCGCCTTGTTGCCTTGTCTGTTGCCGCAGATTACGCCATTGTGTCTAATATTCAGTTGTGGAATACTGATGAGGACAGCAGAGATGCTGCAAGGGCGGCAATTATCGAACGCGCCGCTTTTTTGTCCGGCGAACTCGGAATCGACAGCTTTGTGATTCGCGACCGCGAAGGGCGATTGGTTCTGAGGTTGCACGAGCTTGATATATACGGCGATTTCGGCGTCGGCGAAGTGACGCCTAACCTTGTCGCCTTCGAAGGCGGAACGCAAGCGGGCTTTATTTCAACCGCAACAATGCCGATGGGGCTTGCAACAACAACTCCGATTTCAATTACTTATTCAAACGGCGAAATCATCGGCACGTTAAGCGCGATTTACATGCTTAATACCGAGGAATTCGTTGATACTTTCGCAGAAATTTTTAACGCACGGGTATCGGTTTTTCAGGGCAATATGAGCATAATGTCGTCGGCGCGTTACAGCGACGGCACGCGCATAATCGGCGTTCCGTTAAGCGACGAAGCGTATGAATATGTACTTATGCGGGGCGAATCGTTTCGGCAGGAAATAAATATACCGAACGAACATGATGAAGCAGAACATTTTATCGCGTACAAACTTCCGCTCAAAGGCGTGGACGGCAGCGTTCTCGGAGCGTTTATCGTGGCGTTTTCCAACAGCGAAGCCGTGATTGCGAGAAGCAATTTGCAGCGCATAATTATTGGGGTCGGCGCAATCGGGATGGTTGTTGCCGTTGCCATAATGTTTGTGTTGCTTTCGGGGTTCTTGCGCCCGCTTAAAACTCTGCGCGACAACATGAAAAACGGCGTTACCTCGGGCATGGGTTCAAAATTGCCCAAAGATGAACTCGGCACGATTATTTGCGAGGTTGAAGCAATCATGTTGCGCGAGCGTGACGCCGCCGAGCAATTTATGGTTATATTCGAAACCGCGCCTCTTGCAACCACGCTTTACGACAAAAATTTTGATACAATTACCCATAACAAAGAAGTCGAAGAAATGTACGGCACGGCTTTCGCGATGCAAAACGGAGACATTAAAAAATCCATGCCCGAGTTTCAGCCGGACGGCAGGGCGTCCATGGATGTTTTCAAGAATGCCACCGACGCCGCAATGAAAAACGGCATTCACACTGAAGAGCTTCTTTGCCGGCATAAAGACGGAACGATATTCCCCTCCGAAGTTACATGGACGCGCGTTAAATACAAAGGCGACGATGTTTTGGTTGAATACACGCGCGACCTCACCGAAATAAAGGCTGCGGAAAAAAAAGAGCGCGAACTTAACGAGCGCGAACGTGTTGCCGCGGATGAATCTAATCGTGCAAAAAGTCAATTTTTGGCGCGAATGTCTCACGAAATTCGCACACCGATTTCCGCCGTTATGGGAATTGCCGAAATCGAGTTAAAAAGCGGCGGGCTTTCGCCTCACATAGAGGAATCTTTTTCGAAAATACACGGTGCCGCGAATATTCTTCTCGGGATTGTGAACGATATTTTAGACCTCTCTAAAATTGAAGCCGGCAAAATGGATTTAATGCGCACGGAATATCTTGTTTCAAGCCTCATCGTTGACATTGCGTATTTGCATATAGTTTTTTTAAACAGCCGCGACATCACGTTTAACTTAACAGTTGATGAAAATTTGCCGACCGGCTTGCTCGGCGATTCGTTGCGAATAATGCAGGTTGTAAATAATTTGCTGTCAAATGCGTTCAAATATACCGACAGCGGCATGGTTGACCTTCACGTGAAATGTCTCCCTGCCGATGACGGATATGTTTGGCTTGAAATTTCTATTCGCGATACAGGGTTCGGCATGACGGAAGAACAGCTCGCAATTTTGCGCAACAGCGACTACATTCGCTTCCACGAACACGAAAGTCGATTTATCGGCGGCACAGGGTTGGGAATTCCGATTGTATACAGCCTGCTCGCGCTTATGGATGCCGATATAAAATATGAGAGTTCACCCGGAGTCGGCACAACGGTTACTGTTTCGATTCCGCAGCAAATCGCCGACGCAACGCCAATCGGCAAAGAATTCGCCGAGCGTTTGCAGCAATTTGAAGAAGTTATTTTGTCGTCCGCCGAGCGTTGCTTCGACGTTGCTCCCGAGCCTATGCCTTACGGCAGTGTGCTTGTTGTTGACGACGTTGACGCGAATTTATACGTATCGAGAGGGCTTATGGAATTTTACGAGCTTAGCATCGAAACGTGTACCGGCGGCAAAGATGCGATTGAAAAAGTCAAAAGCGGCAAAGTTTATGATATAATATTTCTCGACGAGATGATGCCCGGCATGAGCGGCACGGAAACGTTACGTGCTTTGCGCGAAATCGGCTATACCGGTACGATTGTCGCGCTTACGGCAAACGCGCTTATCGGGCAAGCCGAGGAGTATTATCGCGCGGGTTTTGACAGTTTTATTTCAAAACCGATTCAAACAAAAAATTTGAACGCGATTTTGGTGAAATTTATTCGTGACAAGCAGCCTCCCGAGGTTTTGGAGGCTTACAGTCAAAATGAAGATGCCGGACGCGACATGGAACGTTGGCAACGTGAAATTTCGGAGTCGTTGCGACCGCGTTTTGCGCGAAGCTACAGGAACACGTCGGATGAATTTACGCAAAGTTTAAGCTCCGGAGACATTGAAACCGCACGGCGCATTGCGCACACGCTTAAAACTTCGGCAAGTCTGATTCACGAATACGCGCTTTCCGACGCGGCATACAGAATTGAATACGCACTTCTCAAGGGCGAATCGCCGACCGACGCGCAAGTGACCACCTTCAAAACCGAATTGCTTCGCACGCTTGATTCCATTGTCCCGGCAGAAATTATCGCCCCGACCGGCTCAAAAATTTCCGCCGCCGAGCTTTATGAAAAACTTGAACCGTTGCTTGAGAAGCAAAGCGCGGCGGCTCTTAATTTTACAGATGCCTTGCGAGAAATACCCGAAGCGTCAGAACTTGCTCAGCATATCGAGGACTTTAATCACAACGGCGCACGCGAGGCACTGCGCAATCTTATGAGGTGATTCATAATGATATTAGCAGTAATGCCGCATCCCGCGCTTGCAGTGCCGGAGGTTGGCGGCGAAATTTCAAAAATTTCCGAAACTGTTCGAGCAATGGACGAAATTTCGCGCGAAATTGCCGACTTTTCCCCTGAAACGATTATTTTTTTTACGCCGCACGGAACTATGTACGGTGATTTTTTTCATGTTTCGCCGGGGGCGGGCGCGACGGGCGACCTCTCGCGGTTCGGTGCAAGCGAGCCGACTTTTTCATTAGAATATGACATCGAGCTTACGGAAGAAATCGCGCGCATCTCCGAGCAACAAAACTTTCCCGCCGGGACTTTCGGCGAGCGCGACCCCGCTCTTGACCACGGCGTTCTCGTTCCCGTGTATTATCTGAATAAATTTTTCACGAATTATAAAATTGTGCGCGTTTCGCAATCAGGGCTGAGTACGGCGGCACATTTCGAAATGGGTGCGATGGTTGCTGCTGCGGCGGAGAATTTGGGGCGACGTTACTGCGTTGTTGCGTCCGGGGATTTGTCGCACAAACTCGGCGGCTCATACGGGTTCGCGCCGGAAGGCGAAACTTTCGACCGCGATATAATGAAATTTTTGCGCGAAGCGGATTTCAGCGCGCTTCTTGCCATGCCCGACGACCTGCTCGAAGCCGCCGTCGAATGCGGTCACAGTTCGTTTGCAATGTTGGCGGGATGTTTGGCGGGGCGCGAAGTTGCCGCAAAACAGCTTTCGTATGAATGTCCGCTCGGCGTGGGTTACGGCGTGGTGAAATTTAATGCTTGAAGATGACGTGAATCTAATTCTCATCATATCAGGGGCTTCGCCCCCGAACCCCCACCCGCTTTTTAAAAAAAGCGGGGCAAAAATTATCAAAAAATCGCGCAAAGCGCGATTTTTAATGAGGTTTTTTTCAAAAAGTTTGTGGGGTGCGGGGCGAAGCCCTGCGGGTTTTGCCAAATTAGATTGACGTGCTTAGGAGCTGATTCGTATGGATTCCCGTCTTTCGCAAATTTTGGCAAAAATTTCAGGTGAAATTCGCTCGCCGATAACCACTGTTTTAGGTATTTCGGAGCTGCAATTGCAAAAGACGTTTCTCACAGTTGAGGCGGAAAAAACATTTGCGCAAATAAATCATGCTGCTCGGCATCTTGAAACAATCGCCGGCAATATTACTTATCTTTCGGACACGGCCGCCGGCAAAGCAAGGCTTGTTTGCAAAAAATATTCTGTTACGGATTTAATCAGTGACGCTTCGCATTTGCAATATCTCGGCGAGTTGAAATTGAATGTTGATGAGGATTTACCGGCAAATTTTATCGGTGACGCCCCTCGAATTAAGCAAATTTTGGACAACCTTTTGGCATTTAAATCTACCGGCAGCATCGAAATGAATGTAACCGGCAGCAGCGAGGAGGGCTTGTGCTTTACCGTAAGTAACACCGGAATGCCCGAAGAATCCGCCGGCATCGGGATGTCCGTTGTGTTCAGCCTTGTTAAGCTGATGAACGGAAGCATTGATATTGAAAACGAGCCCGGTAAAGGTGCGACGATTCGCATTTGTATTCCGCAAAAAGTTTCCGGCTCGGAACTTTTGGGCGATATTCTTCCGCAATCGGGCGAGTATTTGAAATTCGTGCCGGAACCGTCCCACGGAAAAGTTCTTGTTGTTGACGACCTTGATGCAAATTTGTATGTTGCCAAGGGTTTTATGGCACGATACGGCTTGTTCGTTGACACCTGCGACAGCGGATATGAGGCTGTAAAAAAAATTAAACAGGGCGATACATACGATATTATTTTTTTAGACCACACAATGCCGGGCATGACCGGCTCGGAAGTGATGAAAATTTTGCGGGAGTTCGGCTACACGCTGCCGATTGTTATGTTGACGGCAAATGCCGTTGCCGGCACGGCGGAAAGTTATATTGAAGCCGGCTTCGATGATTTTCTTTCGAAGCCGATTAAATCAAAAGAACTTGACGCCGTTTTGATGAAACATATTCCCGGGGGCGGAAAGTCGGATGAAACCGCCTCAACCGGCGATAATATTACAGAAAAATTGCGCCGCGAATTTTTCCGAACGCAAAAAAATACCGGCGAAAGTTTGAAAATCGCACTCAACGAAGGCAATACGGAATCGGCGCAGTTTTTGGCGCATTCGTTAAAAGGGCTTGCGGGATTGATTAACGAAACCGCTCTTGTGAGGCTTGCCGAAGCGGCAGAGTTTGGGCTTGCAAAAAGCGGTTCGATTGAGCCTGATGTCGTTTCCGAACTGGAAAACGAACTTCGGCGCGTACTCGACGAAATCGGCGAACCGGAGGGTTCGTTATATTCAAAAAAAATGCGAAGCGAAATTGCGGAAGTTTTGGACGAACTCGACGCAAGCATCAAACGTTACGACATCGGCAGCCTCGTTATTGTTGAAAAACTTCGTTCGATTCCCGAAGCGGCGGTGCTTGTTCGGCAAGTCGAAGCACTCGAATACGACGACGCTGCAAAAACCGTGCGCGTGTTGCGCGATGTGCTGAATAAATAATTTTCGGGGCTTTGCCCCCGGACCCCCACCCGCTTTTTAAAAAAAGCGGGGCAAAAATTATCAAAAAATCGCGCGTAGCGCGATTTTTAATAAAGTTTTTGTCAAACTTTTTTCTAAAAGTTCGCAGGCAGACCCGGCCGCCCGGCCAGCGTGCGAAGCACGCGAGAGGGGTGCGGGACAGAGTCCCGCGAACTTCAATCATCATCACAATTTAAAATACGCAACCAACCGCTGCATCATCTCGGCCTGCAAGTTAAGCTCCTGCGCAGACGAGGCAGTCTCTTCCGCAACGGCGGCGTTACCTTCGGTGACTTGGAAGATTTTTTGGATTCCTTCGCTTGCAACGGCGATTGCATCTGCCTGCTCAACCGACGCGACGGATATTCCGCCGATAATCGCGCTTACCTCGGCGGCATTTTTCACGATTGTGTCGAGAGAATCCGACGTGGCTTCGGCAATGCTTGCGCCGGCGTCAACGCGGCTGATTGATTCGCCGATGAGCGTTGTTGTTTCGGATGCCGATGACTGGCTTCGCACGGCAAGAGAGCGCACTTCGTCGGCAACAACCGCAAAGCCTTTGCCCTGTTCGCCGGCCCGCGCCGCCTCAACGGCGGCATTAAGCGCGAGCAAATTCGTCTGAAACGCAATGTCCTCAATAACCTTGATTATTTTTGAAATATTCGACGAGGATTTTTTAATGTGTAACATTGCGTCAAGCATCTGCTTCATGGTTTCGTTGCCTTCCAAAGCGTTTTGACCGGATTTTGACGAAAGTTCGTTTGCTTCGCTTGCATTTTTCGCGTTTTGATGCGTCTGCCCGCTCAAAATTTCGATTGTGCCGTTCAGCTCTTCAACGGCAACGGCTTGGTCTTGCGCGCCGCCCGCAAGTTCGGTAGAGCTGTCGGAAATTTGCTTCGCGTTCAAAAGAACCTGCTCGGACGCGGCAAAAATTTCTGACATGGTTTTGTTAAGCGTCGCGGAAATATTATTCAGCGAATTCTTAATTGCGTCGAAACTGCCAACGTACTCGCGCGTGATTTTTATTGTCAAATCGCCGCTCGACATAGCTTCCAAATCGCTTGTAATTTCCCGGATGTAACTTTGCAAAATTTCGATTGTGCTGTTGATGGAATTTTTCATTGCCAAGAAATCGCCGGCGTAAGTGCCGGTAACTTTTCGGCTGAAATCGCCGCGCGACAAATTGCTCATAACAGCAACAATTTCGCTGAGCGGCGCGTCAACGGCAACGGCTATATCGTTAAGCCCGTCCATAAGTTTGCGCCAGTCGCCTTCGTATTTTTCCGAATCAATTTTAAACGCAAGGTCGCCTTTGTTGGCGGCGGCGTCAATCATGGAATTTATTTCGGAATTTACGGCGTTAAGATGCGCCATAAGTTCGTCAACGGTGTTGTTCCAAACAATTTTTTTGCCCGGCATTTTGTTGAGCCGCGCATTAAAATCGCCGCGATTAACTCTGTTCAAAACGTCCGACAGAGCCTGCATATCGTTTACAACTCCGTCGGTATAAGTATTCAGGAGTTCAATTATTTCCCGATACTTGCCCTCATATTTAACGGGGTCAATTCGATATTCAATATCGCCGTTTACGCCGGATTCGTGCGCAAAATGTTCAATATCGTCAACCATGTCGCGCACAATATTAACAAGGCTGTAAACGTCCAAAGTCATCGCGCCTATTTCGTCGCGACTGAAATTTGAACTCATCGTTACGTTGAGATTTCCCGCCGCAACATCCCGAACGGTGTCGGTGAGATGCCCCAAGGGTTTAAGCGAGCGAATAATCAGCATAAGCATTATTACTGCGGCAATTGCAAGCCCGAAAAAACCTATGCCCGCAGTAATAAGCGTGAGGCGATTTGTTGCGGCAACGGTATCCGCGTTAGAAAACCCGACGGACATCATGCCTATAACTTGCCCGTCGAAATTTCGGAACGGCGTGTAATATGCATAAAAAGGCTCGCCGTTTATTCGGGTGGTTGTCAATCGGCTTTGCCCGTCGTACAAAACGCGCTGCAAAACATCGGCGTCATCAACAACGAAGCCGAGCATTCTTGTGCCGTCGCGGTCTTTGATGGTTGAGGCAACGCTTGTATATCCGCCCGCTCCGCCGAAAATCATAACTTCGGCACCCATAATATCGCCGAATTCGTCCACAAAATCATCTGTATAGAGAAAGTGAAGTGCCGTAATCGAACCGATTGTTCGTCCGCCTTGCCGAGTCGGCGCAGTTACGCCCATAACAAGCGGATGTTCGTCTGTCGAGTCAAAGAACGTCGAAACCCGATTGCGTTCGAGCGCAGCAACAGCAGACGGGCAATCATCCCTGTCGCCGTAAAAACCCGGCATGTGCGTACGCAAAAAAACATTGTTATTCTCGTCGCGCACAATGAATCCGCAAACTTCGTATCGCGCTGCAAGGTTGGTTAAATACGGCAACAAGCCCAAACGAAATTCGATATTTCGCACAAGCAGTTCGCCTTCGGCGGCGGGGTTAGCAGCCCAATAATTGTTCCAACGCGACACCATAGTTCCCACAACATGGTCGGCAGCGGTAGTTTCGGCAATGATTCCGAAGCGGCTTTCGGTATCTTCCGTCCGCGCGTCAACCATTCTTGCGGCGCGTTGCACCCGCTCATACGTCAAGCCGTCAACAAGGCTCGTTGTTGACACCCTCACAAAGCCGTTTATAACCAAAACCAACAAAACCAACACCGCAACCGTCGGAACACACAATTTGCTCTTTAAGCTGTTAAACATAAACCCCACCTCGAATCTATATACTCTCGTGGAAAGTTCGGTGAATAACCTCAAGCTGTTGCTCGGGGGTGAGTTTGACAAAATTTACGGCGTATCCGCTTACGCGCACGGTTAATTGCGGATATTTTTCGGGTTTTTCCATTGCATCAAGAAGCGTTTCCTTGTCGAAAACATTTATATTGATATGATGCCCGCCGTCGTGGAAAAAGCCGTCAAGCATGTTTGCAAGATTCGCTTCGCGTTCGGATTCGTCGCGCCCGAGTGCTTTGGGAATTACGGAAAATGTATAGGAAATTCCGTCAAGTGAGGATTCATACGGCAATTTTGCCACGGAACACATCGAGGCAATCGCGCCCTTGCTTTCACGACCGTGCATGGGGTTCGCGCCGGGTGCGAAAGGTTCGCCGGCTTTGCGCCCGTCGGGAGTTGAGCCGGTTGCTTTGCCGTAAACGACGTTCGACGTAATCGTCAAAATGGACAACGTGGGAACGGCTTGCCGATACGCGCGCTGCTTTTGCAATTTCTCCATGAAAAGTTTGACCAAATCGTTTGCAATGCGGTCAACCCTATCGTCGTTATTGCCAAACGCGGGATAATCGCCGGTAATTTCATAGTCGGTGACAAGACCGCTTTCGTTGCGAATCGCCTTAACTTTGGCGTATTTTATTGCCGAAAGCGAGTCTGCAACAACGGAAAGCCCCGCAATTCCGCAGGCGTGGGTGCGCAAAATTTCTTTGTCGTGCAACGCCATTTGCAGGCTTTCATAATTATATTTGTCGTGCATGTAGTGAATGATGTTCAGCGTGCTGATATAAAGCTGCGAAAGCCAGTCAAACACGAGGTTCAGCTTGCGATAAACCTCGTCGTAATCGAGATATTCCGACAATATCGGCGCGAACTCCGGCCCGACCTGCGCGCCGCTTTTTTCGTCCTTGCCGCCGTTTATGGCATAAGTAAGGGCTTTTGCCAAATTCGCCCGCGCACCGAAAAATTGCATCTGCTTGCCGGTTTTCATTGCGGAAACGCAACATGCAATCGAATAATCGTCGCCCCAGTAGCCGCGCATTAAATCGTCGTTTTCGTATTGCAACGAGCTTGTTTCGATGGAAATTTTCGCGCAATATTTTTTGAAATTTTCCGGCAGATGATTGCTCCACAAAATTGTCAAATTCGGCTCGGGGGCCGGCCCGAGATTCGACAGCGTATGAATCATGCGGAACGAATTTTTCGTGACGAGTGTTCGTCCGTCTTCGCCCATGCCGCCGATTGCTTCCGTTACCCACGTGGGGTCGCCGGAAAAAAGCGCGTTGTACTCGGGTGTGCGCAGGAAGCGAATCATGCGCAACTTCATCGAAAAATCGTCCATTAACTCCTGAATTTCGGATTCTGTGTACACTTCGTTTTTTAAATCGCGCTCGGCGTAAATATCTATGAAGGAAGAAACGCGCCCGAGCGATGTTGCCGCGCCGTCCTGCTGCTTCGCGGCGGCAAGAAATGCAAAATACGTCCACTGAATCGCTTCTTTTGTATTTTGCGCGGGATGCCGAATGTCGCAGCCGTATGATTGCGCCATTTCTTCAAGCTGATGCAGCGCGCGAATTTGCTCGGAAAGTTCCTCGCGCAAAATTATTTGAGGCTCGGCAATCCACGGCACATCCTCGACGCTGAGTTGATGCTCTTTGTCCTGAATCAAAAATGCTGTTCCGTACAGCGCGACGCGGCGATAATCGCCGATTATCCGCCCGCGACCGTATGCGTCGGGCAAGCCGGTTATTATGCCGGACTTACGCGCGGCGCGCATTTCGTCGGTGTATGCGTCGAAAACACCGTCGTTGTGGGCTTTGCGGTGCTTTGTGTAGATGTACTCGACTTCGGGATGCAGTTCGTACCCGTAGGATTTTAATGCGCTTTGAATCACGCGAATACCGCCCTTGGGCATAATTCCGCGCTTGAGCGGTTTGTCCGTTTGCACTCCGACAATTTGCTCGAGTTGCGCATTGATATACCCGGGGCCGTGCGACGTGATTCCCGACGGAATTCGCGTTTCCGCCTCAAGAATGCCCTTTTCGCCTTCTTTTTTTGTCAACTCGCAAACTTCCGCCCAAAGTGCTTGGGTGCGCTCGGTTGCCGCCGCAAGAAACGACGCATCGCCCTCATACGGCGTAACATTTCGTTGAATAAAGTCGCGCAAATTTACCTCTTCCGTCCAAATTCCCTTGTTAAAACCGTCCCATGCAGATGTAAGTTGCATTTGAATCACCTCGGTCAATAGACTTTTTTCGAAATCAAATTCATTGATTCCGAAAAAGTTACCGTTTAGAGCTCTTGATTCTTCTGAAATTTTAATTTCAGAAGAACTCTGATGAGCAAAAAACGCAGCTTCTGTACGTTTTTGCGAAATAGTATTGGGCATTATAACAAAAAAATCGCCGCAAATACATAGGTATGAACGGCGATTTATTGTGGCGGAGCGACACCTCAGCCACAATAAGAGGGGTATGAAACGGGTTTACGTAAGCGGGTCAACTTGGGAGGGGTTAGCCACTCGCCTCGCGTCCGATTCCTGCATTTTTAACAACTTTTCGGCTACTTTATATCATGCGCCGAAAAATTGCAACACAAATTCTTATTCTTTTTGATTTTTTTTAACGATTTTACGAAATCGTCATTTCGAGAATTTTGTTGCTTCGCTTGATAAATGCCGACATTTGCTCAGGCCCGAGAGGTTTGTGCGAAAGCATGGCGAGGTCGTAAAGATGTTGGGCGACAAGTTCGGTATCGGCGTTGCGGTCGGAATTTTCGGCGATTTCCGTGAATCTTTTCACAAGCGAATGATTACGATTCAGCACAAGCGTAAGCTCTTCATCGAACATTCCCGGAGGAAGCGACCCGCCGCCGAACATTTTTGACATCTCCTGCATACGGCGCGATTGCTCGGAAAGCAACATTACCGATGAAACGTCGGTGGATTTAAGCGATTCGGTACGAACGGAGAGTTTATCGTTGCTCAAAATTTCGCGAAAACGTGCTTCAAGCCCTGTCGGTTGCGCGTCATCTTCGGAAATATCGTCGGATTTTAACGCGCCGGCAATGTCGGAGTCGATTCGCGTAAATTTAACGCCCGCTTCGTATGTTTCCAAATAGTTGACAAACGGCGCGTCGAGATTCGTTGCCAAAAGCACCGCCGATAAATTTTGCTCTTTGAACATTTGAATGTACTGCGACTGAAGCTGCTCGTTCGTTACGTAGTGGACGATTTTTTTATCTTCCGCAATCGGTGCATCAATGATAAATTCGTCGAGGGTAACATGCTTGCCGTCGATTGTTTTATACAGCACGCTTCCCTTGATTTTGTCATAAAAATCGCGCTCCTTGATGCATCCGTACTTGATGAACGGCGCGATGTCGTCCCAATATCCGTTATATTCGTCGCGGTCTTTTTTGAAAAGCCCGTTTAATTTGTCGGCGACTTTGCGCGAGATATAGCCGCTCATTTTTTTCACCGTCGCGTCGTTTTGCAAAAAGCTGCGCGATACGTTAAGCGGCAGGTCGGGGCAATCCATCACGCCCTTGAGAAGCAACAAATATTCCGGAATTACTTCCTTGATATTGTCGGCAACAAAAACCTGATTGTTGTACAGCTTGACTTGCCCTTCGATGTATTCGAGGTCGTGTTTCATTTTGGGGAAATACAAAATTCCTTTGAGACGGAAAGGATAATCCATGTTCAAATGAATCCAAAAAAGCGGCTCGTTAAAATCGGTGAAAACCTTGTGATAAAACGCCTTGTATTCCTCGTCGGTGCATTCGTTTGCGGGCTTAATCCACAACGGCGCGACGTCGTTAATGGGGGCGGGCTTGTCGTCGGATTTTTCGGTGTCGTCGGATTCTTTAATTTCTTCCGACGCATCTTTTATTTCCTCAACGAATATCGGCACGGGAACAAAGCTGCAATACTTTGTCAGGATGCTTCGCAGCTTCCAAATTTCTAAAAATTCTTCGCCGCCTTCGCCGACAAAAAGCGTAATTGTTGTGCCGCGAGTGTTTTTTCCGCCGTCGTCCATCGAATACTCGATGCTTCCGTCGGACTCCCACCATACCGGCTCGGAATCCGGCTTATATGAATGGCTGTCGATTTGCACTTTGTCGGCGACCATAAACGCAGAATAAAATCCGAGCCCGAAATGCCCGATGATTTCGCCGGAAGCGTCGGTTTTTTCTTTGTATTTTTCCATAAACGCATTCGCGCCGGAAAATGCGATTTGATTGATGTACTGTTTGATTTCCTCGGCGGTCATGCCTATGCCGTTATCCTCAAAAATGATTTGCTTGTTCGCTTTATCCACGGCAACGCGAATAAAAAATTCTTCGCCTTCGTCGAGAGTGGTTTCGCCGAAATCCGCCAACTTTTTCAGCTTAGTTATTGCGTCCGAAGCGTTTGAAACTAATTCGCGCACAAAAATATCCATATCGGAATACAGCCATTTTTTGATAATGGGCAAAATATTCTCGCTATGGATACTGAGATTTCCCTTTTCCATTTGAAACGACCTCCTTTGTTTAAAAACCCCGCATCCCAAAAACATTGGAACTACGGGGTTTTTTACTGAGCCGGAAGGATTTGAACCTTCGAGTGCAGGAGTCAAAGTCCTGTGCCTTACCGCTTGGCGACGGCCCAAAATTCAACAGCAGGAAGCATACACTATATTTTTGAACTTTGCAAGTATATTTTTAATTTATCTACCGCATTTTGCAAAATAACGGATTCTCCGCGTTCGGCAAGATATTGGCGACTCATTTCGTTTGACACATGCTTTTGCCCGTACTCGTGCAAAACGGACTCAAGCACGTCGGTTGTTTTTGTATCTTCGGTTTCGTTCGTGAGGGAAAGATAAAACTTTCCGTCCATTTTATATACACGACTTTCGCCGCTGAAATTTAACGGAAGCCGCGAAACAGCGTTCGCAAGCGTGTCGATGTCGTTAAACGAAAATATGCAATGGCTGTCCGCGTCGGGGCTTTCTTCTTGCTTGATTATGTCGCGCTTTTTAAACCTGCACTCGCGACGCGCCGCAGGAACAAGGTTCAAACCCTGATTTTCGGCGTCTTCGTCCATTTTTGTAACAACAACAACAAGGCTGTCGATGCCTACGCGCATGGCCTCGAACATAAGTGCGGTTTCGCCTTCAACAAATTCGTCTTCATCTTGCACCAAAGTCATTATTTCGCGGAAAAGCCGTTGTGTTTTGTCAGACGCATACGAAAGCTCGGAGATTTTTATATCGCGTTCTTCGAGGTCGTCAATCATAAGCACAAACTTGATTTGCTTTTCGGAAATCCTTTCAATTCGCAACGCTCCCACCCCCTCCGAAAGATTATACGTATATTGAGGTTCTGTGTAAAGTGAGAAAAATTGGACAGCGCGCACTGCGCACTTTGAACACCGAGGACACATGTGATTTGCCACACATTCCCTCGAAGCCGGAGCAGTTTCCTGCCCAACAAAAAAACCTATCGGTAGCTGTACAGCTACCGATAGGTTTGGGAGTGTCGCCTAGGCGCACTTAATGATATAATCTCCCTATGAGAAAACAAACGATAGACGAAAACCGCAAATGCCCAAAATGCGGGAAAGTCGAAAACCAAATAAACAAGGGACGTAA
>Ga0123355_10000831_pt1 | contig 42383 bp, 41 predicted proteins | sample TergutEmb28metaG_3_FD_89872 | JGI IMG/M metagenome (GOLD analysis project Ga0123355, IMG submission 89872) | Embiratermes neotenicus P1 segment gut microbial communities from Petit-Saut dam, French Guiana - Emb289 P1 | ecosystem: Host-associated > Arthropoda: Insects > Digestive system > Gut ...
CGGGTCGTTGGCGTCACCAGGTTGGGCAATTACCGGTACCAGATGGGTTACTGCCAGTAAAGCAATCAAAATTGTCAAAACCAATAGTGAGATTACGTTTTTTCGGTTTTTCATATGAGTCCTCTTTTCGTTTATTGTCTGTATATTGGAAACCCCGGCCTTCAGGATTTAGGTCAACATTAGTAATTGTGGGAGCGAGCTGAGTTCGCCCGTTATGCTAAGCACACTTTGTTTACGGTTTCAGTTGCCTAGTGTCACTAGGCAACTGAAAAATAATTTCATTCAAGCGTGCGAAAATTCTCCTTGATTTCGGAATGTTTTCGCACCGTTTTCGATAGTTTCCGAAGAGGTGTAATGTCTAATTGCAGCCATCAAATCAAGCCGGGAATGATAGAGCTGTCAGCAAATCTTCCATTTCTTTGGCGGTCTTGGCTGTGTTTACACGCCGTCTTATATCCGCCGAGCCGTGCATTCCCTTTGTGTACCACTGGACATGCTTTCGCATCTCTTCGATACGGGTTGTGCCGCTTTCTTCTACGGCGCGAATGTGGGAAATTGCGGTTTCGATAACCTGTGCAGGGGTTGGGGCTGGTGGCATCTCTCCGGTTTCAAGATACCCAAGAATGCGGGAAAATAACCATGGATTACCCATTGCGCCCCGGGCAATCATCAGCCCGTCCAGATTGGAATCTTTCAAACGGTCAATTGCAAATTCGGGGGTAAAAATATCACCGTTACCCACCACCGGAATGCTTACGGCTTGCTTGACCGCACGAATTGCGTCCCAGTCTGCAAGACCTGTGTAAAACTGGTCCCGCGTGCGTCCATGGACGGTGACTTGCATAGCACCTGACTCTTGGGCGACTTTGGCCATTTCTACGGCGTTTACGGCAGAAGGCGACCAACCCTTGCGAATTTTTACCGTAACGGGGCGGTGAGACGCGCGCACGGCGGCTTCTATCATTTGTCCCGCCAAAACGGGGTTTAACATTAGTGCCGCGCCGTCACCGTTTTTGACAATTTTAGGCATAGGACAGCCCATATTTATGTTTACGATATCGTACTCGACATCGGGGAAGTGGTCGTCTACACGTTTGATTGCTTCCGCCAAAATTTCCGGCTCGTGGCCAAAAAATTGAATTGCCCAGGGGCGGATATGGCTGTAGTTGTTCATCAGGCGTAATGTGTTTTTGCTTTGGTAAACGAGGCTCTTTGCACTTACCATTTCGGAAACGGTAAGCCCCGCACCGTGCTGCCATATGATATTGCGAAAGAAAACGTCCGTAACTCCTGCCATGGGTGCCATAATTAGGTTGTTGCGAAGCTCGATGTTGCCGATTTTCATAGATTATTTCATGCCTCCTTCGTCGGCGTCACAAATCGGTTGGTATGAAAATCCGCTACGCGGATGCTTCACAATAAAGGGATTCAGTTTCTTTTTCGATAAAGTCGAGTTCTTCCACCGGATACAAAATTTCGATGTTATATATTGCATCCGCATCACAAAAATGGAGCGGATAGATGTCGATGTTCAAGGAAAGGCTGGTAGGCATACATGTAGGAATCCCGCACAGGCTATGCCCTTGTTCTTGACAAATATCGGAACAAGGAAAGTCGCTGTCCTGTGCAAAAATAGTGACATTTTCGAGTGCGTTGCCCATAAGTGAGGCAACAGACGAGTTGATGAATGTAATGCTGTCATCAAGAAGCATAACCGAGGCCCCGCCAAGGCTCGTCACGGTTGATATGTTCACATTTCGCCCGTTTTTGGAAAATTGAAGATTCAAACGATTACTCATGATTGAGAATGTTAACGAATACGGCACATGCTCAAGGGTTGAGATAGTTATATCTCTACCTGCAATTGTTACATGGGAAGGCTGCATATTGTAAGTTGTGTTCAGTGTTGTCATACCCATGGACGGGAGAGTCAAACTTACATCTGCGCCGCCCGTGAGGTTAAGTGTGAGGGGGGCGAGATTTTGTGAGTTTATATTCAAGTTGCCGCCCACGGTGATGTCTGCACCCACTCCGGGGTTGGCAGCAAGGTCTACAAGATTGTTATCTGTACCTATGATTGTGATATTATCTTGCGGGGCGTTGCTTATGGTTATGTTGGCATCGCTGCCCAGGGTTATGCCTACCGGGTGCTGTGGTGTGAAAGAATTGCCGTTTAAGGTTAAATTACTGCCTGCGATAATTTCGGTGATAATACCGTTTTCGGTCTTAATTGTGTCGCCGGACTCCAGTTGGCTTAGTATACAGTGCAGGTTTCTTATATAGCCGTAGGGTGGGGGAGTATCTGAGATGGTTATTTGGTTGCCAAGGTCGTCTGTAAAAGTTATGTTATTGGTGTAGGGGTCGCGGGTTACTTCGCCGATGGGAGGTTGGGTAATACCCGGCCCGTCATTGCCGCCGCCGGGGTTGTTGCCCGTGCCGCTTCCGTTATCACCCGGGGTGTTGTCCGTATCGTTTTCATTACCGTTGTCCGACCCGCTGTCGTCACTTGAACTTCCGTTATCGCTGCTGTCTCTGTCATTGTTATTTCTTGACGGAGAGGAGGCAGCTTCCGGCAGCGGCACATTTTCAAATAATGCGAAACCCAATTCGAAGCCGTAATTATCCAACTCAAAAATAATGTCCGGATGAAGGTATTCTATGTTTTCAATGTGTCCAGTTCCTGTTATTCTTCCGTTGTTTCCCTGCGCCCACAAGTTCTCGACACTGCCATCTACAGTTACGTGAAAATCTCCTCGGGTGCCTATAATATACAAATTCCCTATAGTCGCACCTTCGCGCAGAACCACGTTTACATCTTCGCTAAGCACAATAACATTTAGATAATGCCCATACAAATAAATAGTTCCGGTGCTGCGCGCCGCAGTCAAAAAATTTGTGAAAGGGTACGCAAAAACTTCAACATCACCCGTTGTAATATACATATCCACCGCATAAACATTGCTTTCAATAAGTTCCAGCCTGCTTGCACCCCGTACCAATGCAAAATCCGTTGTAACATTGGTCAACCGCACCCCGCCGTCACGCGCGCCTTCGGTTATAAACAGCCTGCCGTCAATGGTTGTATTGGAAATATCAACGCCTCCGGTGTTAACTAACGCGTTTGTGGCAATTTGCAAACCGGAAAATTCCCCCGGGCGGGAAAAAACAGTCCCGGCAGTGCGCATTAAAAGTGCGGACGCCTGTGCATGGGTAACACGACCAAGCGGGTCAAGCAGCCCCGAGTCATGCCCGCCCATAATCCCGGCGGAAACAAGTGCAGACGTTGCAGTGCGCGCATCTTCCGGTATCAAATGATAATCCGCGAAGCGGTATAAAGCGGATGTATCGGTAGCTTCTAAGCGAAATGCTTCCTGTATATAAGTTGCAATTTCTAAGCGCGTAATAGGGGAGGAAAAAGGCGAAATGGAATCAGGGGTGACATGTGCTTGTGCGGCTTCACTTCTAAACAGAGATGCCATACGAAGCATGAACGCGTCAAGGGTGATATCGTCGTCTGGGTTGGTATACCGTGCGCATGCGGGCAGTGCATGGTAGCTGTGAAGCGCGTTCACATATCTGTCGGCCCAGTGTCCCGCGTCCTGACCGGTGACAGACATGGCTCCGATTGCCAACACCGCAACTAAAAAAACAGCAATAATTCTGGCACTTTGAGTTTTTTTGATAAACATCACGTTGTCACCCCGCTAATTCTACAAAATTCTAAAAAAATGGCAAATATTATACATAATCAGTTGTAACACTTCCCACATAAAAATGCAAGCAAAATTATAAAATTTCATGGCGATTTAATTTTTGGAATATATGGAATCAATCCATTGTAGTCCAAAACCAGTCTGCATACTTCCTTCATAAATCACATAAATTTAAGCAACCCTAACTTTGGAGGCAGCCATGACCCATAGCACAAAGCCATCATTGTCACTTCGCAGAAAAGCGTTTCTTATAATGCTGGTATTCCACGGAATTCTGACTATTTTTCTTGGCAGAATCTTGTACATACAAATAGTCCACGGCGAAGACCTGCAAGCCCGCGCTTTCGAACAGCAAACACGCGACAGAACAATCCGGCCAAACCGAGGCAGCATATACGACCGCAACATGATAAGCCTTGCCACAACGGAAACCGTAGCAAGTGTAAGTGTAATTTACGCCCAAATGCGTGATGTTCCTGCCACCGCCCATGCTCTGGCGCAGGTGCTTGACCTGGACGAGGCGGAAATTTTAGAAAAAATTTCTCAACGTATAGCATTGGTACGCGTGGCGGCAAAAGTCGATAAGGAAACAGCGGACAAACTTCGCCTGATGAACATCCCCGGCGTGGTTATAGACGAGGATATTCGCCGGGTATACCCATTCGGGTCGTTGGCGTCGCATATGATAGGATTTGTGGGTAGCGACAATCAGGGGATAATCGGCCTGGAGGCAAAGTACGATACATATCTAATGGGACAGCCCGGGCGCATTTTAACCATGACAGACGTAGCGGGACGCAGGCTACCCGACGGGCGGGAATACCGCGTACCACCCACAGACGGGTATGACTTAGTGCTTACCATTGACGCGGTATTGCAGGCCTATGCAGAGCAAACAATAGAGCTACTGGTGCAACAAAAAAACGCTCGTCGTGGCGTGATAATTTTAATGAACCCGGACAGCGGCCAAATTTACGCCTTGGCAAACAAGCCCGACTTCGACCTTAACGCTCCTTTCACTATACAAGACCCGGCACTTGCCGCAGTGTGGGGTACTCTTGCACAGGACGAAAGAACAAACGCACTCAATCAAATGTGGCGCAATTTTGCCATAAACGACACATATGAACCGGGTTCCACTTTTAAAATAGTAACTTCTGCCGCGGGTCTTGCGGAAGGACTTGTTACGTTGGATTCCCCATTTTCTTGCGGGGGCAGCGTGGCCGTGGGCGGCCGCCAAATAAAATGCTGGCGCAGCCCTCGCAGCCACGGCGCGCAAAGTTTTATGCAAGGTGTACAGAACTCATGTAATCCCGTGTTTATGGCAATAGGCGAGCAGCTTGGCGCGGAACTTTTTCACGACTACCTGCTACGCTTCGGCTTCGACCGCAAAACAGGGGTAGACCTACCGGGCGAAGCCGTGGGCATCATGTACAGCGCGGAAAAAATAGGCCCCGTGGAACTTGCCACAATGGCCTTCGGACAAAGCCTGACAATCACGCCTTTGCAGCTGGTAAGCGCGGCGGCCACAACCATAAATGGCGGCTATTTAGTAACACCCCATGTAGGAATGCGCCTGATAGCCGCCGACGGCAGCATTGCACAAGAATTCGCGCCTCCTCGCGGCGAGCAAATTCTGTCAGAGGAAGTAAGCGAGACCATGCGATTCGTACTGGAAAGCGTCGTGTCCGTAGGTACGGGACACCGCACGTATATTCCCGGGTTTAGAGTAGGCGGCAAAACCGCCACCAGCCAAAAGCTGCCGCGTGGTAGCGGAAAATACATCTCGTCCATAATGGCATTTGCCCCGGCAGACAACCCCCGCGTAGTAGCCCTCGTGTTGGTGGACGAACCCCAAGGTACATATTACGGCGGCCAGGTTACCGGCCCCATCATGCAGGTGCTTCTGCAAAACGTACTGCCATACCTTGGAGTCGCCCCTATATATAATGAAGCGGAAGAAGCAGAAAAAGACGCAATACCCACCGCCGTCCCGGACTTGCGCGGGATGGAAAAGCAGGACGCACTGCGTCTTCTAAACGAAATAAACTTGGGTCATTTGATAACGGGGCAGGGGACTGTTATAGCCGACCAGTTTCCAATCCCCGGCGAGCTTGTTAACCCGGGGGAAAAAATATTGCTGCGAGTTACGAACAAAAATTCAACTGGTGATTCTCACTCACCAGTTGAAAATTCGCATCGCTAATCCCCTAAAAAATGCAACTTGAATTTTCTTGTCCATTGTGTTACCATATCGTAATCATAATGTAACCAGGATGAAACATTACATAGTTTTATCCAACAAAAAAACAAAAAAGGAGGAGTTATTTTATGAAAGCAAAAAGAATCCTGGCATTACTAACATTGGTGAGTGTCATGCTGTTTATTGCCGCATGTGGACGTAACGACGCACCGGCACCTGTGGAGCCTGCACCACCCGCACCGGTTGCTCCTGTAGACACAACCCCAACCCCACCGGCAGAGCCACCACCACCACCGGCAGAAGGCGTACCCCGTGATGGTACTCTTGTATTTGGCGGTAGCGGCTGGGCAGGCTTGCTTAACTCCGTTATGGCAACCAACATCTACGACCAGTATGTAAACCACTTTGTTTTCGAGGGTCTAATTTGGAACAACATGGCAGGTGAGCCGATTCCTGTGCTTGCAACCCACTGGGAAGTTTCAAACGAATACAGAACCTATACATTCTTTATCGACCCAAGAGCTGCTTTCTCCGACGGCAGACCGCTTACTGCGCATGACGTATCATTTACCCACCATGTAATGGGTCATCCATATTACGACGGACCACGTTTTAACCATGTAGAAGACTTGGTAGGCGTTCACGAGTTTAGAGCCGGTACTGTAGACCATATCGAAGGTATCCGCATAATCGACGACCATACAATCGAATTTACCCACGTAGTAGCAAGCCCGCAGCATATCTGGAACTTTGGCTTTGGTATCCTATGCCGCGAGTTCTATGCGTTTGACACATGGGATCAGTTCATGGATAGAATTGCAACCCCATTCGGTAGCGGACAGTTCGTATTCCAAGAGTTTGCATATCGTCAATGGATCGTACTTGACAGAAACGAAAACTACTGGAACACAGACCATTCAATTAATCTTGCAGGCGTTGTAATGCGCTATGTACCAACAGAAAGCCTTATCCCCGAGCTTCTAACAGGCGGTATTGATATTGCCATGCCTCAGGCAAATACAGATGCTCTGGACGCAACAAGAGCAGCAGATAACCTTTGGTACAACTTGTTTGTTGCAAACACTCTAAGGCATATAACATTTAACACAACACGCGAGCATCTTTCAGACCACAGAGTACGTCAAGCTCTTGCATACGCGTTTGATACAGAAGCATACATCGTAGCAGATACAGGTAGCCCTGACCTTAGAACTGTAGGTAACTCTCCATTCTCACCTGTTTCTTGGGCATTCCCGGGTGTAGACGCGCTTAACAACTACGAATTTAACATGGATCGTGCTGCTCAGCTAATGGACGAAGCAGGCTGGCTAATGGAAGACAGCGGTTTCCGTTACAAAGATGGCGAGCGTTTCCACATCCACTGGCTAATTTATCCGGAAGCAGCATGGCCTGGTATCATCACAGGTATGGCTTCTCACACATGGGGCGAACTTGGTGTTGAGTTAACAATCGAAATGTTCGACTTCGCAACAGTTCAAACATTGGCAAGCGTACCTCCTGCGGGCGAAGGCCAGTTTGACATTTTCCAAATGGGCTGGAGCATGGCTATTGACCCAGACCTAAGCGGCGGTCTATGGGATGCAACCAGAGTAGAAGAAGGCGCGTTCTTTAGCAGCGGCTTTACAAATGACAGACTAATCGAGTTAATCGATCTTGGTGCTACAACAATGGAGCAAGCAGATCGTATTCCTATCTATCACGAAATCGCATATATAACCAACTATTATCTTCCTGTTTGGGTTCTTTCAAACGGTACACAACTTTGGATATTTAGCGACAGGGTTAACAACTTGACAGTTGGACCTTTCCTGACATGGCCTAATGCTATCAACCAACAAGGAACTTGGATTGAATAGTATTAACCACAAGTTAAATAACATTTTGTGACCTGATATTTTTCCGCCTCTAAAATATTTGAGAATTGGAAAAGTACAAAGCCCCGTTAGCTATTTTTAGCGGCTAGCGGGGCTTTATTAAAATTTGGCATTTTTTAAAATGCTAAAAAAAGACCTATGGAGGATATCATGAGAGGATTTATAATCCGTCGTTGCTTGCAGATAATACCTGTATTCTTTGGCATCTTGATTATCCTGTTTATGATAATCGAAATCGCGCCGGGCGAACCTCTTTCAGACATACAAGACCCGCGCATTACCGCAGAGGAACGGGCACGGATGCTTGAAAGGCATGGACTGCACTTGCCTATACATCAACGATTTTTTAACTGGGTTTCCGACGCTTTGCGTGGCGACTTTGGCGAGTCTATCACCCACCGCCGTCCTGTATCGGAAATGATTGTAATGGCACTGCCACCTACATTAACTTTGTCAATTTCTGCCATGCTGGTGTCGCTTCTTATCGGCATTCCGCTTGGCATTATCAGTGCTGTGTATAAAGGAAGGCCTATAGATACGGTATGCACTATATTTGCGTTTATAGGGATAAGTATGCCCGTATTTTTCTTCGGGGTTTTGCTTATCCTATTGTTCGGCCTTAATTTGGAATGGACACCTATTTCGGGCTTCGGGTCTCCGCCGCATATTCTCAGAAACGCGACGTTTTTGGAAGTATGGAGAGACAGAGCATGGCATCTTATACTGCCTGTAACCGCCCTCGGGCTAAACGGTGCGGCAGCATACATGCGCTATACCCGCGCTTCCATGCTGGAAGTTATCCATTCCGACTATATTCGCACAGCCCGCGCAAAAGGGCTGAAAGAAAGAAGAATTATTTTCCGCCACGCATTGCGCAACGCGCTTTTGCCTATTATCACCCTCATGGGGCTGCAAGTACCGTTTCTGTTCTCAGGCTCTGCCATAACGGAAGCAGTTTTCGGGCTACCTGGCCTTGGTCAAATAATGATTCAAGCTGTTGGTGGACGTAACTTCCCGATAATAATAGGTATGATGACCATGGTTGCGATTATTACCTTGATATCGGCACTTATTGCAGAAATAATGTACGCAGTTGCCGATCCGCGAGTTAAATATGACTAGGAGGTGGAGAATATGACAGAAAAAAATGTACGTAGAAGCGTAGAAATAAACGACGACGCACGTTTGCTGAAAGCAAACAAAAGCGAAGCTTATTTTGCGGTTGTTGCACGGCAGTTTATGAAAAATAAACTTTCCGTAGGCGCGTTAGCCGTATTGACTTTTATAATTTTATTATGTATTTTTGTGCCGATATTCTCGCCATACTCCATGCAAATATACTTTGCGGACAACAGATTTATACCGCCTTCATACCGGCATTGGCTGGGTACGGACATTATAGGGCGCGACCTGTTTACAAGGCTTTTCGTCGGCGGTAGGATTTCTTTGGGTATAGCACTTGTAGTAACTGCAATAACGACTTTAATGGGCTTTATCTTAGGCGGAATTTCCGGATTCTATGGTAAATGGGTAGATACCATCATCATGCGCTTGTCGGAAATGATATTGTCGTTGCCGTTTATGATGACGGCTATTGTTATCGTCGCGCTATTCAGCAACAGTATACAAACCCTGATTGCTACTTTCGCGGCACTTACCTGGCCGGGTATCACAAGAATTATCCGCGGCCAAATACTAATGCTGCGCGAGGCAGAGTACATGAAGGCCTGCGAAGCTTTGGGTATAAACGACTTTAGCAGAATCACGCGGCATCTGCTGCCGAACCTGCTGCCGTTTATTATCGTATACGCTACATTGAATATGGCCAGCGTTATTTTGCTGGAAGCGGCTTTGTCCTTCCTTGGGCTGGGTGTGTCCCCGCCTACTCCAACATGGGGTAACCTTATCGAACCTGCAAGGGAAATGATGAACCTGATAAACAGACCATGGGTGTTTATACCGCCCGGTATCATGATTTTCCTTACGGTTATGTGCTTTAACATTGTCGGCGACGGCCTTAGGGACGCTGTTGACCCAAAAGGTAGAGGGAGGTAGGATATGGATAATTTTAATATGGAATCTGACGAGTCGTTAGAGACTCAACGTGAAATCATGGAATCTGACAAGTCGCTGGAGACTCAACGTGAAAGCATGGAAAACCAACTCATAGAGCCAAAAAAATTGTTGGAGATGAAAAACCTGAAAGTATACTTTGTAGCGGACGACAAAGAACTTAAGGCTGTTGACGATGTATCCTACTATATAAACGAAGGCGAAACCTTGGGCATAGTTGGCGAGTCCGGCTGCGGCAAAAGCGTATCCAGTATGGCAATACTGCGTCTATTGGACAGCCCTCCAGCAAAATACGCCGGTGGCGAGATATTGTTCGAAGGCAAAGACTTGTTAAAAATATCTAATGACGAAATGCGCAAAATACGCGGCAACGAGATTTCCGTTATATTCCAAGAGCCAATGACGTCCCTTAACCCAATCAAAAGCGTTGGCGACCAAATTGCCGAAGCTATGATTTTGCACCAAGGGTTAAGCAAATCGGTCGCCCGTACCGAGGTTATAAAATTATTGGAATTGGTGCGCATTCCCAACGCGGAGCGCATTGTGGACGAATATCCGTTTACCTTGTCAGGCGGCATGTGCCAGCGTTGTATGATTGCGCTTGCCTTGGCATGTAAGCCAAAACTGCTTATTGCGGACGAGCCTACAACAGCACTGGACGTTACCATTCAAGCGCAAGTGCTGCAGCTGATGAACGAGCTGAAAGACACCATAGGCGCGTCGATAATATTTATCACCCACGACTTGGGCGTTATCGCCGAAATGGCAGACCGCGTAATGGTTATGTACGCAGGCAAAGTGGCGGAAGTAGCCGACGTTGTAGAAATTTTCGAAAGTCCAAAGCATCCGTACACCATAGGCCTTATCCGCTCCAAGCCCGATATGGAAACGGACGCCGACAGGCTGGAAGTTATACCGGGCAACGTTCCCGACCTTAACTCAAAGCCCGAGGGCTGCCCGTTTCACCCAAGATGCGAAAGCGCGGGACCGCGTTGCAGCGAGGAATTCCCCGAAGAAACAATTATTTCGGACAGCCACAAGGTTGCCTGCTGGCTGTACATGGAAGGAGGGGTAGGCTATGAATGATAACGCGAATGAAATCAGAGATGAAAACATCGAAACGGCAAATGCGAAAGAAATCGAATACCTGCTGGAAGTAAACAATCTGGTAAAGCACTTCCCCATAAAAAAGGGAGTATTCAAACGCGTGGTGGGGCATGTAAAAGCCGTGGACGATGTTAGCTTCAAAATCCAAAAAGGCAAAACATTGGGGCTTGTAGGCGAATCCGGCTGCGGAAAGACCACCACAGGCCGCACGTTGCTAAAGCTACACGAGCCTACTTCTGGCGAGGTTCTTTTTGCAGGCGAAGACGTTTACAAAAAATCCCGCACCGAATTGAAAAAGATGCGCACAAAAATGCAGATAATTTTCCAAGACCCGTACTCTTCGCTTAACCCGCGCCTGCCTGTGTTCGAGCTTGTGGGTGAAGCGTTACGCGAACACGGACTTGTAAAAAATAACCGCGAGATGCACGAAAAGGTTATCGAAGTTATCGAAAAATGCGGTCTCACACGTGAACAGGCAACGCGCTACCCGCATCAGTTTTCCGGCGGACAGCGTCAGAGAATAGGCATTGCGCGCGCGCTGGCGTTAAACCCGGAGTTTATTGTATGCGACGAGGCCGTTTCAGCACTTGACGTGTCGATACAATCGCAGATTATCAACCTGCTTAAAGACTTGCAGGACGAGATGGGTCTCAGCTACTTGTTTATCTCTCACGACCTTTCCGTGGTAAAATTGATAAGCGACGAGGTAGGCGTTATGTATCTCGGGCAGATGGTAGAAATGGGCAGTAAGAAGCAGATTTTCTCCAATCCGCGCCATCCATATACAGAAGTGCTGTTGGCCGCTGCCCCCGTTTACGACCCACGCAACAGGAAAAATCGCAAGCGTACGCTACTGGAAGGAGATATTCCTTCTCCTGCTAACCCGCCAAGCGGGTGCCGCTTCCATACGCGCTGCATATACGCCAAAGATATATGTAAGCAGGACGCACCGGAATATAAAGAAATTGAACCCGGACATTTTGCTATGTGTCATAAGGTTAACGGAGTGTTTTAAAATGTAAGTGTGAAAAAAGGAGAACTTCCTTTTTTCATCCGAATATCTTTGCCGCAAGGTGGCTTTGACGAGGCGCAGTGAGCGAAGCGAACGTTTCCCGCGCCGTCGCCGCTAGCGGCATGGAATCAGGAGTGCAACCGGGAATGGTTGCATTCCTTTTTTTGCTAAGAAATTGCTCTGTACGAAACGCGAGGCGGAGCCGATTTTTTAGTATGCCGCGCAAATTCTTGACACCACATGCATATCAGTGATACGCTATTGCAAATGATTTATAGCGGTTTACTTTTCAAGTGGCTAGTGTGGCTAGCCACTTGAAAAGATTGAAGCATAGGAGGTATGGATTAAAACATGAACACCACATTGTCAGTAAAATTACTACTACTATCCGGATTAGCACATGTCATGCTGGGCATAGGCAGCATAGGTGTGGCTGTAACGGAAATAAGCACTGTGCTTTATATAGGCAAGCCGGCGTGGCATTTACCCGATGCGTTACCCAATGTCTCGTGGGTAGGACATTTTGGATTACTGCTTTTATTGGGTGTGTATAGCTTTACAATTGGTATAACGGCAGTCAGGCTCAGATATTATGTGCATAGGGCGAGGCTTTTGTTGCTGATTTCCGCGGCGGGGCTTTTGGCATATGTTGGGTTTATCGCATTTTCGGGCTATCACGAGGCTTATCTTAGAGGCGGGATGTGGGCTTTTCCGGTTGTAATTTTCGCATATGTTTTGTATATAACAGGGGCGACATTGCGTTTTTCCGCTCATAAAAGGGAAGTGTCTTCATGTTCATAAGCAAGAGAAGAATCGACGAAGACTTGGAAATAGCTCGCCGCTCTTTCGAAAATCCTATGGGAGAAGACCCGGAAGAATCCCGCATCGACGATTCACAATCGAATTTTACATTTTCGGAAGTGTTATCGCTCATTAGTGCTGCATTTTGGGTAATACTGCCGTGGGTGGTGGCCTTTGCGGTTCTTTTAGGAATTGTGGGCTGGTTAGTAATGATGTGGATGCGATAGAATATTTCTAAATATTGGTAGGGGCTGCCGCACAGAAAAAAACCTAGTGCGACAGCCTTTTTTCTTGTATAATAAGAACAGGTGAGGTTATGAAAAATTTTATTACGTTAGACGCGCATTGCGACGTCATACTTAAATTACTGGATGAAAACCAAGAACTTTACACAAATACATGTCATTTCGATTTGCAAAGAGCGCGGGAATATCGCGGATTTATTCAGTTTTTTGCCGCGTTTATAGCACCTGACGATACAAACGCCTACCGGCGTGCCATAAATATGCTTAAAAAATTCGAGCTGGAAGTTGCAAAAAATACCGGTCATATTGCAGTCATACGCGAATACGGGCAGATTGCGGACGCACTTGCACAAAACAAAGTTGCTGCGGTTCTGACAATAGAAAACGGTGCCGCATTGCAAGGTGAAATGAGCAAATTGGAAGAATTTTATCAACTTGGCGTACGCAGCATAAGCCTGACATGGAATGGGTCAAACGAAATTGGCTGTGGGGTTGGCTGCGACGGCTTAACCGGCGGGCTTACACCTTTTGGCTTTGACGTTGTGCGGCGCATGAACGAACTCGGTATGCTGGTAGACGTGTCGCATATTAACGAAGCGAGTTTTTGGGATGTTATGGACACAAGCTCTGCTCCAATTATCGCCTCACATTCCAATGCAAAAAAAATGTGTCATCACAAAAGAAATCTTACCGACCACCAGTTTATGGCTCTGGTAAAAACAGGTGGCGTTGCGGGCATTAACCTATGCCCACCATTTTTGAACGAAAGCGGTACTGCCGATATAAATGATGTCCTACGCCATATAGAGCATTTTATGAGCTTGGGCGGCGAAGATAACATTGGCATGGGCGCAGACCTCGACGGCATATCGACGACACCAGTGGGCATAAACGGAGTAGAAGACTTGGGCAAAATTTTTGACGCGTTGCTGAGTAAAAACTATACGGAAGAGCAAGTAAAAAAAATAGCAGGATTAAACTTCCTGCGCGTTTTGGAAAATATAATTTAAAGGAAGAATAAGTGTGAAATATTCGCGAAGCGGATTTTCATACCAACCTAATTTTTCCGCCGACGAAGGAGGCCTGAATTAATTCATGGCAGAAGCTCTTACAACAAAGCAAAAACTTGTTCTGGACTTTCTAAAGTCCGAAATACGGCAGAACGGATACCCGCCCACCGTGCGCGAGATATGCGACGCAGTTGGGCTTAGTTCCACATCCACGGTGCATTCTCATTTGGAGTCGCTGGAGCGCAAGGGCTATATCAGGCGGTCTCCGGCCAAAAATCGCTCGACGGAAATACTGGAAGAGGATTTCTACACCAACACTCGCGAAATGGTAAACGTACCCATTGTAGGGCGTGTTGCGGCAGGAGTCCCCATTTTGGCCGAGGAAAATATCGAGGATACCTTTCCCATGCCCATCGACTATGTAAAAAATGATACTTGCTACATGCTGCACGTAAAAGGCGACAGCATGACAGACGAAGGTATTTTGGACGGCGATTTGGTACTGGTGCGTCAGCAGCAATTGGCAAATGACGGCGATATTGTAATCGCGCTTGTAGACGATAGCGCGACAGTAAAAATTTTTTCCCGGGATGGAGAATATATAGTACTGTCTCCCGCCAATGCGGATTACGAACCGCTGGTGGTGCGTGAATGTGAAGTATTGGGTAAGATTATTGGGTTGTATCGGAGATATTAGGGGTATTGACATAATCTTAGAATGCGCATATACTTTTGTTTGGCCATAGACAGCAGGTAATATTGTAAATCCTGCCGAGGCGGTAAATGCGTGTTTCACTTTGCGTGCAGCAAAGTTATATAAAACGTATTAGCCCTAGACTATGGTAACACAGTCCGGGGCTGTTTTTATGTAAAGCAAATGCCCCCATCCTATAGGAAGGAGATGTATAAATGACCAATTTGGAAAAAAATCGCGAGGCCAAACAAGTAGTTATCAAAGAGCTGAAGGAAAAGTTGGATAAGGCGAAATCGGTAGTTCTTTTGGACGCTTGCGGCCTTACCGTGGCGCAGGACACAAACTTGCGCAACACCTTTCGCAAAAAAGGCGGTATAGACTACAAAGTTTACAAGAATTCCATGATAAACTTCGCGGTGGCAGATACGCCATACGAAGGCTTGAAGGATTATCTTGCAGGCCCGACCGCAGTGGCGTTTTCTTATGAAGATGCAACCGCGGCAGCGTCCGAAGTATCGAAACTGCTAAAAGGTATGCCTGTGCTTGAATTTAAGGCCAGCGTTATCGATGGCGTAGTTTACGATGCGGCAGGCACAAAAATTATTGCGGATATCCCGTCCAGAGAAGTGCTTATTTCAAGACTTCTTGGCTCGTTCAAGTCCCCAATGTCAAGCTTTGCGCGTGTTATTAACGAAATCGCGAAAAAAAGCCCGGAAGCGGCAGCACCTGCCCCTGCGGCAGAAGAGCCACCTGCTCCGGCGGTAGAAGAAGTAGTAGAAGCACCGGCAGCGGAAGTAGCAGAAGCACCCGCAGAGTAATTTTGAAATGCTAGATTCCGGCAACCCGGAACAACGCGAAATCTAAAATATTCCCAGGAGGAAAACAAAAATGGCTAAATTATCCATAACCGAAATTCTCGATGCAGTAAAAGAGCTTTCAGTTCTTGAACTAAACGACCTTGTAAAAGCAGCCGAAGAAGAGTTTGGCGTAAGTGCCGCAGCAGGCGTAATGGTAGCAGCAGGCCCAGGTGGCGGCGGCGAAGCAGCTGAAGAGAAAACCGAATTTGACGTAGAACTAACCGACGTTGGTGCGGAAAAAATTAAAGTAATCAAAGCGGTTCGCGAAATCACAGGTCTTGGCTTGAAAGAAGCGAAAGAGCTTGTAGACGGCGCACCAAAAATCCTGAAAGAAGCAGCACCAAAAGCAGAAGCCGACGAAATCGTGAAGAAGTTGGCCGACGTTGGCGCGAAAGCGACATTGAAGTAATCGCCTAATCCAGGAGGCTTAACATGATTAACAAACTAGGTTCGAAACTTGAAAATATTAAAGGCGCGGGCGATATTGCCGGCGTTAACGTGGAAGAAGCTAAAGGCCTCGTAACAGAAGCCGTGCAAAACGTGAAAGAAGCGGAAGCAGGCACCAGAAAAAGCGAAGCCATTGCACAAGCCAAAAATGTTGGTTCAAAGTTAGTGTCACGCTAATTGCATCTAATTGGAGGTACGTCATGAGTTACTATAACGTAAAAGTTGTTTGCGCCGGAGATCGTAAAATCCTGGCAATTAAAACCGTGCGGGAAATCACAGGTCTCGGGTTGAAAGAAGCCAAAGACATTGTAGACGGTATTCCTACAGTTGTGGAAAGCACAAAAGCGGAAGAATTTGCCCGGCAGCTTGCAGAATTGAACGCAGAAGTAACCCTGACGGAATCCTATGAACCAGAAGTAAGCAAAGCTTACCATGGCAACACATTTTTAACAAACGCACAACCAGATACAGAACGCCCTCGCGGTTTTTTCGCAAAAATCGCGAGCGCGTTTTTCGGCAAGTTGCAAATCTAAAACCTGGTGATACCAAAACCATAACCACAAGGCGACACACGGCTAACCCCGCTGCCGCCTATCAATATCGGAGTACGCTCCGGTAAATATCATAAATTTGGAGGTAAAGACATGGGTCACAAGTACGTCTACATGTTCAAAGAAGGTAATGCCACAATGCGCAACCTCTTGGGCGGCAAAGGTGCAAACCTTGCAGAAATGACAAACATGGGCATCCCCGTACCAAACGGCTTTATCGTAACAACGGAAGCTTGCACATGGTACAACGCCAACGGCAAAGAATTATCTGCCGACATGAAAGCACAAATGGACAAATGCATCGCAGAGCTTGAAGCCGGCAGCGGCAAAAAGTTTGGCGACACAAAAAATCCTCTACTGGTATCTGTTCGTTCCGGGGCGCGCGCGTCCATGCCGGGTATGATGGACACCGTTCTTAACCTTGGTATTAACGACGACGCTGTGGCGGCACTTTGCGCAGACGCAGGCGAGCGTTTCGCATACGATTCATATCGCCGTTTTATCATGATGTTCGGCGACGTTGTTCTTGGTTTCTCCAAGCACAAGTTCGAGCATGAGCTCGACAAGTACAAAGAAGCAAAAGGCTACAAAGGCGACGAAGATATGACCGGTGACGACTGGAAAGCTATCGTTGACATCTTCAAAAAACTCTACCGCGACGAGCAAGGCTGCGATTTCCCAACAGACGCACGCGAACAGCTTTACGGCGCGGTAACAGCCGTATTCGAGTCATGGGACAACGAGCGCGCAAAAGTGTATCGCCGTATGCACAACATCCCTTACGAGTGGGGAACCGCTGTAAACGTACAGGAAATGGTTTTTGGTAACATGGGCGATACATCCGGCACGGGCGTAGTTTTCACACGTAACTGCGCAACAGGTGCAAAAGAAATCTATGGCGAGTTTATGATGAACGCGCAAGGCGAAGACGTTGTAGCGGGTATCCGCACACCGCGTCCGTTTGCAGAGCTTGCGGACGAAAACAAAGCTGTGTACGACGAATTCCTTGCTATCGCTGACAGACTTGAAAAGCACTACAAATACGTTCAAGATATGGAAATGACAATCGAAAACGGCAAGCTGTATGTACTTCAAACACGTAACGCAAAATGTACCGCACAAGCGGCGTTGCAGTTTGCTATGGACCTTGTAAAAGAAGGCATCATAACCGAACGCGAAGCACTTATGCAAGTAGACCCTGCTGCGTTGGATCAACTTCTTCACCCTGTATTTGACGAAGACGGTCTGAAGAAAGCCAAGCAAATAGGCAAGGCATTGGCGGCATCTCCAGGTGCGGCAAGCGGTAGAGTATACTTCACCGCGGAAGAAGCCGTTGTAGCTCACAACGAGCGCGGCGAAAAAGTTATCCTTGTTCGCTTGGAAACTTCTCCCGACGATATCCTTGGTATGGAAGTTGCCGAAGGTATTCTTACAGCCCGCGGCGGTATGACCAGCCATGCGGCGGTAGTTGCCCGCGGTATGGGAACATGCTGTATTTCCGGTTGCGAAGACATCAAATTTGGGGACAAGCAGTTTACCCTTGGCGGCGAAACCGTTAAAGAGGGCGACTATATCTCTCTAAACGGTTCGACAGGTATTATTTATCTTGGTGATGTTGCTACCACAGAAGCAGAGCTAACCGGAAACTTTGACCAACTAATGCAATGGACAGACAAAGTCGAAGGCAAAGTGGGCGTTCGCACAAACGCGGATTCGCCTAAAGACGCACAAAAAGCACTTGACTTTGGTGCAATAGGTATCGGCCTTACACGTACAGAGCATATGTTCTTTGAAGCAGATCGCATTCCTAAGATTCGTAAAATGATTCTGTCCGACTCTGAAGCAGAACGCCGTGCGGCATTGGCAGAGTTGTTGCCATTCCAGAAGAAGGACTTTGCGGGTATTTACGAAGTTATGCAAGACCGCCCTGTAACAATACGTTTGCTTGACCCTCCACTGCATGAATTTATGCCTACAACCGATAAAGACATCCAAGGCTTGGCAAAAGACATGGGCAAAACCGAGCAGGAAATCCGCGAAAAAGTGGAATCTTTGCACGAGTTTAACCCAATGATGGGCCATCGTGGTTGCCGTTTGGCGGTTAGCTATCCGGAAATCGCAGAAATGCAAACACAGGCGATAATTGAAGCCGCTATCGAAGTTAAGAAAGCAAAAGGCTACAATATTAGACCTGAAATTATGATTCCGCTAGTTGGCGACTTTAAAGAGACAAAATATGTAAGAGATATCGTTGCAGCAAAAGCGGAAGAAGTGCTTAAAGCCGCAGGTATGCAGCTGGAGTATCTTGTAGGTACAATGATTGAAATCCCACGCGCATGTCTGATTGCAGACGAAATTGCAACAGTAGCGGAGTTCTTCTCGTTTGGTACCAACGATCTTACGCAAATGGCGTTCGGCGTTTCTCGTGACGATGCAGGCAAAATCCTTAGCGACTATATCGAGAAAAACATCTATGAAGGCGACCCGTTTGCACGCCTCGACCAACAAGGTACAGGCGAGTTGATGAAAATTGCTGTAGAGCGCGGCCGCAAGACTACCCCGAATCTAAAAATCGGTATCTGCGGCGAACACGGCGGCGACCCGTCCAGCATCCAGTTCTGTGCTAAAATTGGACTTGATTATGTATCGTGTTCACCGTTCCGCGTGCCTATCGCAAGATTGGCGGCGGCGCAGGCGGCTATTTCCAGTGAGAAGTTTGACTAAGGGTATAGCGTAAAATAAGAAAATCCAACTGGTGAGTGAGAATCACCAGTTGGATTTTTTGATTTTAGGGGATAGCTTTCTATCACAAGAGTGTCCGCTTTGCGTCCTTAGCCTGTCGTTAGGGTTGTAATGAAACAATTCCCAACCCGTCATTAGAGTTGTATCGAAATTAATGTAAGCGAGCGAAAATTTTGCGGAATCAGGGAGAATTTTCGCTCGCCAATTCCAATTTCGAGACAACTCTATTGCGAGAGAGCGTAAGCGACGAAGCAATCTAGTAAACGGCGAGAATGTGGTGCTAGATTGCTTCGCACTAGATGCGCTTTGAAAAATTTACCGTAATAAAACAAGACCATTACCCATAAATTTACACATACCTCATCTTGCAAAAAGGAGGCCCTATGACGGAACCTAAACCCAACGCCAAACTACAATCCATAAACGGTCCGGTAGTAACCGCAATTGACGGTAGCTTTTCCATATCCGAAATGGTAAACATCGAAGGGTTGCGTGGCGAGGTTATCGCTCTAACCCCAACCACCGCTACCATACAGGTATACGAAAGCACCGCAGGCTTGCGCCCTGGTGTGCCTGTAGTTGGCACCGGTAAGCCAATGTCTATAACACTACGTCCCGGAATAGTTGGGCGTATTTTTGATGGGATAATGCGACCACTAGAAAACGATACAACCACTGCGGACACCATAAAGGCAGAACTTATGCCTGCACGAGGCTCGCCTTTTTTCACTCCCCCAACCATAGGCCAGTACCTTTCCGAAGGCGAAATTTTTGCGGAAATCCTGGAAACTCCGCTCATTACCTACAAGGCTATGGTTCCCCCGGGAGTATCTGGCACCGTAACCCATATCTCTCCCGACGGTAATATCACCCTCGACAATACCCACACCATCTCTCCCATCCAAACATGGCCTATCCGCGTCCCTCGTCCAATCAAAGCACGCCACCCATTGACATCCCCCCTAATCACTGGCCAACGAGTAATAGACACTCTCTTTCCTATCGCAAAGGGCGGTACCGCCGCAATCCCCGGTGGTTTTGGCACAGGCAAAACAATGACGCAGCACCAATTAGCAAAATGGTGTGACGCAGACTTGATAGTCTACATAGGCTGCGGCGAACGCGGCAACGAAATGACAGAAGTCTTAGAAGATTTCGCCAAATTAAAAGACCCAAAAACTAACCAACCGCTACTAAACCGCACAATCCTAATTGCCAACACTTCCGATATGCCGGTGGCCGCCCGTGAAGCAAGTATTTACACAGGCATAACCATAGCGGAATGCTACCGCGACATGGGCTACCACGTGGCAGTAATGGCAGATTCCACCTCCCGCTGGGCAGAAGCACTGCGCGAACTGTCAGGCCGTTTGGGAGAAATCCCCGCGGAGGAAGGCTATCCTGCCTACCTGTCGACGCGCTTGTCTGCATTTTATGGCCGTGCCGGGTACGCAACCACCCTGGGCGGCGCGGAAGGTAGCGTTACTATAGTAGGCGCGGTATCTCCCCAAGGCGGCGATTTCTCGGAACCGGTTACCCAGCAAACCCGCCGCTATATCTCCTGCTATTGGGCATTGGACAGGCGACTTGCCTATGCTCGTCATTTCCCGGCAATAGATTGGACTGCCAGCTATAGCAATTTCGACCTGTCAGGTTGGTACAAAAAAAACGTAAGCCCAAATTTTATGGACTTACGTCAAAAAGCAATGTCTCTTTTACAAGAAGAAACGGCATTGCTGGAAATAGTAAAGCTGATAGGCACAGATACGCTTTCCCCAAGCCAGCTGGAAATACTAGCCCTGGCCAAAGCCATACGTCAAAGCTTTCTGCAACAAAACGCTTACGACCCCACAGACACATACATGCCCCCAAAAGAGCAGTTTTTGCTGCTGGAGAAAATAGTGGGGGAAAAATCGTAAGCGTTAAACCATTTTGACGCTTATTTGATTGTTGTATATAATCATAGCAAGGAGATGTGGCTTATGGGTTTGTTAGTGGTTGGACTTTTAGCGGCAATTGTATTGTTTGCAGTGGTAGTGGTAGGTGGTTTCATTGCAATTTACAAGAAATGGGATAATTGGTCTGCTTCTATTTCTATAGGAATTCTCCTTTGTGTGCCTATATTATTGTATCTGTTGTTCTTATTGGTAATGTTAAATACTGGCGGAATAGGTGGCACACCATCTTCTTGGTTAGTCGTTGTTGTTTTGTCGTTATTGTTTGCGCTACTGGTGATTAGCGTAGTTGCAGTTGTAATAATTTTAAGAAGAGTGATTAAATTAATAATCAAAACCTTTCCGTGGTTTAGGTAGTCCCTTTTTCTACATCATCACAACTGCAATATTAGAAATTCATAAATAACCTTGTAAACAGTACAATTATCGGCAACGCAATAACCGTACGCATCAAGAACAACAACAGCAACTTACCAAACCCAAGCGGAATCTTCGATTTGAGTATAAGAATTCCCGTTTCTGCCATATAAATTATCTGCACGATAGACAGCGCGCCAATTATAAACCGCGCTTCAAGCGGAGCTCCGGTTCCGAGGATAATCGCAGGCAAGAACATATCCGCAAATCCGATAAGCGTCGCACTAGCAAAATCCGCGCCGCCTTGCACGCGCAGCAAGTCAAGGTAAAACGCCATCGGCATAGAAATCCAATCAAACACAGGAGTCAGTTCCGCAATAATAAGCGCGACTGTACCAAGTGCCATAATAACCGGGAATAAGTCCATAAACACATCCAAATAGCACCGCAATCCGCCTTTTACAACATGCGAAGCACGGACTGTTCCGGCCTTTTCGCTGGCGGTAAGCACCGCTTGTCTCATGCGAGAGGTGTTCGCCCATTCATCTTCGTCAATTTGCTTGCCCACATCTTCCAAATATGTATCGGACAATTGCCTCAGCGGCCAAATACGCGGCGTAATCATAGCCAGAATAACGCAGGTGATACATATTATCAAATACCAAAGGAAGAAATGCGCTTCAATTCCCATGGTGCGTGCTACCACAAACGAAAACGGCAGTGACACAAACGAGAAGTTTACAACAATGGAAGCCGCCTCACGTCCGGTGTAATATCCCCGCTCGTGCTGGTCTTTTGTAATAATAACCGACACGGCAGACGACCCAAACCAAGAAGCCGCAAGGTCGATAGATGCCCGCCCTGGCAAAGTGAACAAAAACCTCAACGCCCTTTTAATAAGCACGCCGATAAATTCCATAAGCCCAAATTCCGTCAAAACAGGGATAACAAACGCCAATATCAAGAATATCGGCACAAGCCCCGTAATAAGTACGTTAAACATCAACCCGCCAATATCAGGGTTAATGACAGCCGCCAGTCCAAAATTGAAGAACACCATCGTCGCAAACACAAACGCAATCACACGGCACACTACATAGACGGGATGCGCCTTAAAAACATTGCGTAGCTTTTCGTTGTCCATGATAAACGCAGGCTTGATGGTGTACGCCAAAATAGTACCAAGCAAAGATATGGTAATGAAAATGTACGCCAACACAGTGGCAATGTTAACATTCTCAAGCGACATTATCCCGCCCAGCCAGTCGATGGCAAACCCAAGCGGAATATTAAACGCGTCCGCAGTGGGAATGGGCGCAAGGAACAGGAATAGTCCCAAAACCGAGCCAATGATAAATTTTAGCAAATGGCTGGTTTTAAGGGTGTATGATTTGCCTTTTGTACCCGATGGCTCATTAGGGGTGTGCGGCTGGTCGTTCACATTTGGTACTTCTTCAGGGGTGTGTTGTTGGTCGTTCATATCCGGTGTCTCATCAGGGGTGTGTTGTTGGTCGTTCATATCCGATGCCTCCTCAAAAATGAATAATTATTCGTTATGCGTGAATAATAAAACATTTTGGAGAAAATTGCAACAAAAAAACAGATTATTTAAGTATTTGACCTTTATAAAGAGAAAGCATTTATAGCATTTACTATGAATATAATTGTTGACAGGGATAATGCCTGTGTATATTATTGGGTTGGATTCAAGATACATTCCCCGAAAGGAATTTTGTTAATGAGAAAGCAAAAAATATATTTAGAAACCACAATGTTTAACTATTACTTTGACGAAGATAGGGGAATGGCACACGACAGCACTATCCATCTGTTCAGAGAAATAGCAGACGGTAAATATGAAGCCTATACTTCCAGATATGTGGTAGATGAGCTTTCAAACACTAAAGGTGAAAAGAGAGGAAAGATGCTTGGGCTGATTGCGAAGTATGAAATACCTGTTCTTGAACCAACAGACGAAGCTGTACTGATTGCTAACCGATATGTCAAAGATGAAATTATACCGCAAAAATACAGAACAGATGGTTTGCATATTTCTCTTGCCACAGTGTATAATTTAGATATGATAATTAGCATGAATTTTCAGCACATAGTAAAGAGGAAAACCAAGATAGGAACGGCTCATGTTAATGCCTTGTATGGTTATCGTCCTGTTGAAATTTATACCCCAATGGAGGTAGTCGAAGATGAAAATCAATAACGATTTTGAGCAAGAAGTCAATCAGATTCGCCTTGCTCTCCACGAGAAAACCAAAGATATGACACCGGCAGAACTTAACGAATATTATAGGAAAAGTACGGAGAATACTATCAAAGAATATGGTTTTAAGACTATAACTCACATAAAAGCAGATGCATCATAACGATCCAGCAAAAACAAACCCCGTGCAAAACTTCCGAAAAGTTTCTGCACGGGGATTTAACATTTTAGCTATTACATCATACCCATTCCGCCGCCCGGTGGCATTGGTGGCTCTGGCTCTTTAATATCCGTAACAACCGCTTCCGTGGTAAGCAATGTCGACGCTACGCTGGTCGCGTTCTGCAACGCGCTACGGGTTACTTTTGTTGGGTCAATAATGCCCGCGTCAACCATGTTTACAAATTTCTCAGTCAACACATCAAAGCCGGTACCTTTTTCCTTACCTTTCAATGCTTCAACAACAACCGCGCCTTCAAGGCCGGCGTTGAATACGATTTGGCGAACAGGGGCTTCCAATGCTTTAATAACAATTTGCGCACCGGTTTTTTCGTCGCCTTCTAGCTTATCCATAACTTTGTTTACGCTTGCAAGGGCGTGTATATACGCACTGCCGCCGCCGCAGATTATTCCTTCTTCTACCGCCGCGCGGGTTGCCGCAAGGGCATCTTCCATGCGAAGTTTTTTCTCTTTAAGCTCGGTTTCGGTTGGCGCACCTACTTTTATAACCGCTACGCCGCCCGCAAGCTTTGCCAAACGTTCCTGCAACTTCTCTTTGTCAAACTCGGAAGTGGTTTCTTCAATTTGGCCTTTGATAAGCGATACGCGGGAGTTAATTGCGCCCTTGTCACCTGCGCCGTCGATGATGATGGTGTTTTCTTTATCGATTTTAACGGCTTTTGCACGACCAAGTGATTCCAGTGTAGCCTCTTTAAGTTCAAGTCCAAGCTCGGAGGAAATAACCGTGCCGCCTGTTAGTACCGCGATATCTTCAAGCATTGCTTTGCGTCTGTCGCCAAAACCGGGGGCCTTTACGGCCGCCACATGGAATGTGCCGCGCAGTTTATTTAACACGAGAGTTGTAAGGGCTTCGCCTTCAACATCTTCGGCAATTATCAAAAGTTTATGGCCTGTTTGCACAATTTGCTCCAGCACAGGCAGGATTTCTTGCACGGTGGTGATTTTCTTGTCGGTGATTAGGATATATGGGTTGTCCAAATGGGCAACCATTTTTTCCATGTCCGAACACATATAGGCAGACAAATATCCGCGGTCAAATTGCATACCTTCCACCAGTTCAAGCTCGGTGTACATGGTTTTGCTTTCTTCCACGGTGATAACTCCGTCGCTGGATACTTTGTCCATTGCGTCTGCTATCATTTCGCCAACTTCGTTACTTGCGGCGGAAATGGCGGCTACTTTTGCAATGTGGTTTTTGCCGTCTACTTTTTGGCTCATGCCTTGGATGGCTTCCACTGCGGCGTCGGTTGCTTTTTGCATACCGCCGCGCAAGATTATTGGGTTTGCGCCCGCGGCAATGTTTTTCAGGCCTTCGCGTACCATGGCTTGGGCAAGCACTATTGCGGTGGTTGTGCCGTCACCTGCTACGTCGTTGGTTTTGGTTGCTACTTCTTTTACAAGCTGCGCGCCCATGTTTTCGAACGGGCATTCTAATTCGATTTCTTTGGCTATTGTTACGCCGTCATTAATAATTTGTGGTGTGCCGTATTTTTTATCAAGCACCACATTACGCCCTTTGGGGCCTAGGGTAATGTTTACTGTGTCTGCCAGCTTGTTTACGCCGGCTTCCAATACTGTACGCGCGTCTATGGCGTATTTAATTTGTTTTGCCATTCTCTTTTAACCTCCTATTTTCGACTACTCCACTATTGCAAGTACGTCACTTTGTCTTACAATGATAAATTCTTCGTTTTCCAATTTAACTTCGGTGCCGGCGTATTTTGAATAAATTACTCTGTCGCCCGCTTTCAATTCCATTTTAATTTCTTTGCCGTCTACTACGCCGCCCGGGCCCACTGCCACTACTTCTGCCTGTTGGGGCTTTTCTTTTGCTGTGCCGGGAAGCACGATGCCTGATTTTGTTGTTTCTTCTGCTTCCAATTGTTTGATTACTACGCGGTCGCATAAGGGTTTTAGCTTCATTTGAGAACCTCCTTGGAATTTTTGTTAGCACTTGTGTTTGTTGAGTGCTAATAATAGTTTACTGGTGTACAGTTGTTTATGCAAATGCTGCAATACGTTATTTTTGACTATTTCTAAGATTTTGTCAATAGTATTTTACTGTTTTTGTGATTTGTTTTGTGTTTTTAGGAATTTTTGGAGTTTTGGGTTGTTGTGTGGGTTAATAAAAAAAATTACGTCGTGGTTGACGTAATTTGGGGAGGGTGTATCTCACGTGCATTTCTTTTTCTTTGCAGATACTGTACATGGTAGTGTTTAACTATTTCACGATAGAGTTATACCGCTCTGCGGAGTGCTTCAATTTCATCATGAGCAAGACCTGTATACATGGCGATTTTTTCATTTTCCACGCCATCTGCAATAAGATTTCTAGCTATGGCATATGAATTTTGCTTAACCGCTCCCTGCTCCCTTGCATAAGAGTCTCGATACTCTTTCAACCGAGCCTCATAAAGTTGGCGAGCTTTTTCATCGGCAGAGAGTTCTATTAAACGTAATGTTGCTTTTTGCATTACAGGGCTTTTTTCTGCTAACATTTCTAACTCCTCTGTTTTAGTATCAAAAAATTTCATCCAGTTTAATAATTGTCAACAAGAGCAACAAAAAAGACACATAGGGGAGAGGCTTTCGCCATCGTCCTACATGCCCGGGAATATGTAAAATCCACAAGCTACACAGAAAAACACAGCTATATACAAGTACCAAATTGCCATGACTCAAACCACCCAAGTAAAAGAACGAGTGCGCGCACGTTCGACCAGATGAGGATGTCAGACTTGAAGTGGGGGAGGGAATGGTGTAGAATGAAAAAGGTACTGTAGTAGCAGGCTTTGCCTGTGTGGTGTAGGAGATGTTTTGGATCTCCTTATGCCGCGTCTTGAGGACTGCCATCCTTGAGACACTGCAGTACTTTTTTTATTGTTTTGGGGTGCGGGTTAAGTAGCCGCGCCTAAGGTGTTACTCTTGTTGATGTGTATATGATACCATGGGTTGTGGGTTGGTGCAAGGTGAAATGTTGTTGGGGTTTGTGGGTTGTGGATAGTTGGTTGGGTGGAATTTTTTTGGTTTAGCGATTTGTTGTTGGGATTCTTGACGAAATTTTCCTAATTTTGTAAAATAGTGACGATAAGATTGCCTGTAAATTGACCGTATGGTGTAGTGGACTAGATGTACATTGCGGCATGGACAGTTATTGTCTGTGTCTTGGGGTTAAAACCCTCGTATTCAGGAGAAACCTTTAAGTCAACATTAATAATTGTAGGAACGAACAGAGTTCGCCCGTTCTGTCAATCGTACTTTGCTTATGGTTTCAAGTTATTAGTGACACTAATAACTTGAAAAAATAATCTCATTAAAGCGGACGAGCAATATCCACACCTATATACCGCAAACTCACAAAATATGAAATCTTTAGGCTGTAAGAACGAACCCATCGCCTTTAAAGCAATGGTGGTTTAGTTTTTTGCAAAGCCAATAAATTTTAGGATGTGATAAAAATGCTAACAACAAATAAATTTCCAAAGTGGATGGACGAATATTTAAAAGAGAATAAGTTTGAGATTGTACAGATTCCTAATGACTATAGAATTATCGGGGAAAAAGGTTTTCCAAATATTATTATAAAGTCGGCACGGCAACTGTATGAACATATTGAAAGAGAAGGAGTATTTTGGACAAATGATGTTGTCAAAAATAATCATATAGTAAGAAGCTATCCGAATCAGATTGAAACAGCCAGAAATAATTTTGAGAATGCACTTCAATCTAACGACGCAGTGGCTAGAAAAGCAGCATTGCAACGTGCTATTCATAATGTATGTTCATGCGAAATTAGCTCCAAAACGAAATTGGCAAAAATTTTTGTTAAATACTCAATGGAGCCTGGACAATTTTTCCAAGGATTTCAAAATGCATTTACTGGTAAATCAAATAATTGGCAGACTCAAAGAGAATTTTTAAAAGGTTTCATTGTTGGTTTAGAATACAAAAAAGTAATTTCTGATTTGTACTCTGGCCTGGTGGGAGAGGAAATGACGAAATTCAATAATGCAGCAGATGATGCAACTGAAAAAATAAATGAAATAATTGGGAGAGCTGATAGCGATTATCAAGACCATAATCAAAAACACGTTGAATTGTTAAAGGCAAAGAAAGAAGAATATGATTCTTTTGAAAAAGAACTTGATGATTTTATGAAGTCTTGTCGTGCGAAAAAAGAAGCATTAGAGAATACTTATACAGCACATTTAAAATTGTCAAAGCCCGCAGAGTATTGGTCTAAAATGGAAAATAGCTATAGTGAAAGTGGGCAGCGGTGGTTGGAAATTACTGCTGCTGTTACGATTATTGCAATTATAATTTTGGTGGTAATAATTCTAAGAATAGATCCGTTCGACTTAAACGAGTGGGCAGAAGGAATCCGGACTACTGCCTTTATTACAATGCTTATTACGATAGCTATGTTTATAATTAGGTTTACATCGAAAATGGCAACAAGTTCGTTCCATTTAGCGCGAGATGCAAAAGAGCGTGAACAGCTTACATATTTTTATTTAGCTTTAATAAAGGATGGTGCTGTTCCGGAAAGAGAGCAGCATTTAGTCATTTCATCGCTGTTTAGTAGAGCTGATACAGGTTTATTAAAAGGGGATTCTTCACCGGAAATGCCATCAGGCTCTAAGATAACAGAGAAATAAAACTACGTTAACATAAAGCATACAATGTAACACAAAATAAAAAAGAGGTGAGCTTATGGCGCAAAGCATTCTAAGTGTTCGAGTTGAAGAAGACACAAAGCGCAGTTTTGATAGCTTTTGTAATAGTGCAGGGCTTAATCCTTCCGTAGCCATCAATATGTTTATCAAAGCTACGTTACGAGAGAGAAAAATTCCCTTTGAGATTTCTGCTGGATACGACCCTTTTCATAGTAAAGTAAACAAGGCAAGATTGCTTAAAGCGGCCAAAGATGCAGAGCAGGGGAAAAACATGATTACCAAGACCTTCGAAGAGTTGGAGGCTATGGAAAATGATTAAAACCAACTTCCACGATCAGGCTTGGGAAGATTACGAGTAATTGGCAGACTCAAGATAAAAAGACATTGAAAAAAATAAATAAGCTTATTCAAGATATAAAAAGAGACCCATTCAATGGAATAGGTCATCCCGAGCCGCTTAAACATGATTTACAAGGCTGGTGGAGCAGGGAAATTGATAATAAAAACAGGATTATTTATAAGCTAACAGGTAACATCATAGAAATATTGCAATGCAAAGACCATTATGACGACCATTAGCGCAAGTTTTCTACTCCACCAGCAAAAGTATATACTCTCGACTATCTACATCACAAAATCAATGCATAGGGTAACTCACCACAAGCGAATCCGCGTAGGCCTGCATTTCTTCTTTGCTTTGCACGGTGTGCGCATGTTGGATTATCTGTTTTTGTGACGGCTCAGACAAAGCGTAAAAATAATTCTTTGCAGCCTCGTTTTTGGCAAGGGCGATATCCAAGCCCATCGGCATGTCCGGTGCGTAAATTTGGTTTTTATTGATATCCATAAATTCATCTCCTTTTCCTCTATTTTTGCACTAAAAATGTTTTTATATGCATTAAAGCCCGTACGCATGGGTTTGAAACATCGTCTTGGCGGTCGGTTTTCCGCCATTTTCCGTTATTTCTTCCTTGCGTGACGTAAGCCACGCGGCGGCGTCAGTAACGAAAACTATCGAAAAATCGCCGCGCCAATACGGTATTCCAAACCATGCGTATGGGTTCTTAGATCTGTTCCAAAAGCAGATTTCATAACAGGTCTATTTACATAACCTGCACATGCAACTGCCCATCTTCCTGCACCTCGGCATATAGGATATCCGGGATTTTTGTGTCTCCAAGGGCGACGTTTAACCACTCTTCGGTCAAATTTAGTTCACGCAAATTTTTCGAGATTATTTTGCCTTCGGAAACAACGGTTGTGGGGATAGATTTTGCCGCTTGCTGCTTTTGCAAAACGCTCAAATCCCCGTTGGGTTCGAGAATTGCATAATCTACGTCCGCTATCGAAAAAACATTGTTGGTGCGCAGCATCATGGTCAAATCGTCTATATTCAGGCGTTCTCTTTTTAAGGCAGGGTACAGAATCCTGCCTTTTTTGATTAGGATAATCGGCTGGCCGTCCAGCATTTCTCGTATCTTAATGCTTTTTAGCGACGCAAGTTCTACGCAAATTGCCAAGGCAACCCACAGGGTCACCCCTGCCATCGAAGACCAAAACTTTATGTCGCTGTGCAGGATTATGTCGCCTACCATGCTTCCTATTACTATGCCGGAGATGTAGGTAAATACGTTTAGCTGGCCCAGCTGCTTGTTGCCTATTATGCGTACCAAGACTAGCAATATCGCAAAACCAAGCAGTACGCGGAAGGAAATTTCCCACATGTTAGTCACCTCTTGTGGATATTGTCCCATATTTTGCAAATAATAATCTCGTTACGATTTGATTCTGATAAAATTACCTTATTCATTCTAGGAGAGAGATTTACGTGAAAAAATGGAATTTTGACAACAGCTATGCAAAGCTACCATCGCAGTTTTACACAAAAATGAATCCAGTGCCTGTACGCACACCCAAATTGGTTGTTTTCAACCATGCGTTGGCAGAATTTTTGGACGTACCTTGCGAGCCGGAAACCCTTGCGGGCAACCATATCCCCAAAGGTGCAGAGCCTTTGGCGCAGGCGTACATGGGGCATCAGTTCGGGCATTTGAATATGCTTGGCGACGGTCGGGCGATTCTTCTCGGGGAGCAGATAAACCATTACGATGAACGGTTTGACATTCAATTAAAGGGGTCTGGGATAACGCCATACTCCCGTGGAGGCGACGGGCGCGCGGCACTTGGACCGATGCTACGGGAGTATATCGTAAGCGAGGCAATGGCGGCACTAGGCATCCCTACCACGCGAAGCCTGGCAGTAGTGGAAACGGGAGAAGCCGTTTTGCGGGAGAAGAAACTGCGCGGAGCAATTTTGACACGGGTTGCGGCAAGCCATATTAGGGTGGGTACATTTGAATATGCGGCACGGCGTGGTGTGGATAGCGTTCGCATATTAGCGGACTATGCTATGCGACGGCATTTTCCTGAAATAGAAACATATGTACAATTTCTGGGAGAAGTGGTGGCTCGTCAGGCGGCATTGGTGGCGAAATGGCAGCTTGTGGGATTTATCCACGGCGTAATGAATACTGATAACATGGCCATAAGCGGAGAGACCATTGACTACGGCCCGTGCGCGTTTATGAACGCATACGACCCAGATACAGTTTTTAGCTCCATTGACACAGGTGGGCGATACGCCTACAAAAACCAGCCTAAAATAGCGGTATGGAATCTCGCACGGTTTGCGGAGACATTACTACCACTGTTGCACGAGGATGAAAAAACCGCTGTAGAAATTGCCACAGCGGAAGTCGAAAAATTTGGGAGACTGTACCACAAAAATTGGCTTGCCGGAATGCGGGCGAAGTTGGGGCTTGCCGACGTACAAACCGGTGACGAGCCGCTGATTACCGACTTGCTTGAATTGATGCTGCTGCATAGAGCAGATTACACAAATACGTTTAGAGACTTGACGCTGGGTGTGATACGCCCGGAGTTTCGGCAATGGGAAAAACGTTGGCAGGAGAGAGTTGGACAAATTCAAGTGGCTAGCCACACTAGCCACTTGAATTTGTCTGCTTGCCCGGTTGCATTGGCGAGCAGTTCAAAATTCGAAACCCGAAGGGGTTCGGATTTCGAACGACCAGCCACGATTAGAGAATTCATGCAGCAGAATAACCCCGCAGTAATCCCCCGTAACCATCGCGTAGAGGAAGCTTTGGCCGCCGCTGAAAATGGCGATTTGTCTGTTATGGAAAAACTGCTGCATGTACTCGAAAAGCCATACTCATACAGTCCGGAGCAAGATGAATATGCAGAACCGCCGCCTGATGATTGTCGATACAGGACGTTTTGTGGGACGTGATACTTCCAAATAGAAACATTTCTATCGGCGATGCTACTAAGAATGGATTTCCCATTGTCATACGTCGATAGATGAGTCGAAAATTTTTAAAGCTTCTTACTAAACTGACTGACGAACCAAAGCACTCTTGATACAAAAAAACCTTTGTGCCGGGGCTTCTTTTTCTCTATAGAATGCTATATAAAATTATCACTTCTTCGTTTAGATGTTTCTATTTCCCATAAATAGGCAACAAATATTAATTATATGTTGTAACTTTTGATATTCTTGTATATAATACAAGTAAGGAATTCATTGAAAGGAGATGCAGAAATGGAACTAGCTAAAATAACGTCTAAAGGACAAATAACCATACCGATAGTGATTAGAAGGTTATTAAATGTAAGTGATGGGGATAAAGTTGCCTTTATTGAACAAGATGGTAAATTTATGCTTGTTAACCCCTTATCTTTAGCAATTGACGAGGCAAGAGCAGGATTTGCAGGAGAAGCTGAAAGATTAGGACTTAAAAATGAACAAGATGTTGCTGATATGGTAAATGAAATTAGACAAGCGAGGAAATAATAATATGAGAGTTATGTTAGATAGCAATATTATTATTTCGCTCGTGATATTTAATAGCAAATATCTAAGTGATATGCATTATAGATGCATGTAAGCATCACCAATTAGTATTGTGTTCGTATGTCATTGATGAATTAAATGAAGTAGTCGAGGAAAAGTTTCCAAGCAAGCAAAAAATACTGGATAGTTTTTTATCAAAAATACCTTATGAACTAGAATATACACCGAAAAACATACCGGATATAAAAGAGATTGAAATGCGGGATGCAAAAGATAAACCAATTTTATATTCGGCTATTATTGCAAACGTGGATATTCTTATAACTGGAGATAAAGACTTTGACGATGTTGATGTTGAAAAACTCGAGATAATGAATGCAACTGAATTTGTACATAGATATGGTTCGTTAGACTAAAACTGACAAAATGCTCTTTACACATGGTGAAAGGGGCATTTTTTTACTTCGGAGTAAAAACATATTCATATATCATATATTGATATTCGAAACATACGTAAAATTTAAAATAAGGGTTGACAACCCTCTAAGAATGTTTTATTATGATGCTTGTGTGAAGCGCAAATCACGGTGTCTAGCATCAAACAATCACCGTGTCTATCTAAAATGTAGCTTGTCTAAACACCCGTTAATTGGCATAAATACTCAATTTCATGGTGAAATTACACGCCCAGATAGCTCAGTCGGTAGAGCAGAGGACTGAAAATCCTTGTGTCGTTGGTTCGATTCCGACCGGAGGCACCAATTTTCTAATTTTATAGGACAAACAGTGAAATATTCACTGTCTGTCCTTTTCTATTTTCTAGCAAATGTACAAAGTCTTACACGAGGATTTTTTAGAAAAAATAGACTATTTTTTTTAAAATCCCTGTGTCTGATATTCTTCACATATCATCCGGCGAATACATTGTATTGAGGAGCGGGTGCTATGAAAAAGATGTTTGTAAATTTCAACAATCAGGTCAAGACAACCCAAGATGCCATCAATGATTTTTTAGCGACTAAAAAGGGTAAAAAGGCTGATGAGACTGTTACTTATTACGAGCAAAGGCTAGATGCTTTTAACTTGTATTTGAAAGAGCGCGAGGGTATAACGGAATTAAATTGTGTTACAAAAGCTGTTGTCCATCGCTATATGGAGTATAAGCGGGAACAAAATAATAGCATCAGCAATCAGACATTAAATAATATCTTGAGGGCTATTAGGACATTTGTAAACTTCTGCGCGAGTGAGGAGTATATTAGGCCGTTTAAGGTTGAAATGTTCCCATCGACTAATACTCCCAAAAAGCCATATACAGAGATTGAGCAGGAGTTGTTACTTAAAAAACCCGATACTTCAAAATGCTCCTTTACAGAATATCGCAACTGGGTTATCGTGTGTCACTTTCTTGCAAGTGGCAATCGCTCAAAAACAGTGAGACATATACAAATTAAGCACGTTGACATTGAGAGAAAGAAGATAGTTTTAGAAACTACGAAAAATAACGAAGTTTTATATATGCCGATTAGCGATACCTATTTTCCTATACTTAGAGATTACATGAGGGCGCGGAATGGTGCGCCGGATGATTTTCTGTTCTGTAGCCAATATGGGAAGCAGCTCACAGATGGGGGATTGCGTTCTATTATGCGTAAATATAATCTGAAACAGGGCGTTAACACCACCAGTTTGCATAGATTCAGAAACACATTTGCAGAAATTTGGATAATGAGCGATGGTAACCCGAAGAAGCTACAGTATGCGCTAGGGCATAAAACGCAACATATGGTTGATGAGTATGTGTCTATGTACGGCAAAGAATTAACCGAAGAATTTAACGATTACACTCCTCTTTCAAAGTTGAGGGATAAGTTGGAAAGCAGAAAAAAATTGCAGATATGATGGTTGGTTAGAAGTCATGCTTTTATAAATGAGGCATGGCTTTTTTGTATCAACGCAAGAAAATAGCACAGTCAAGTAATCCTTGGATAGGGTGGAGATTTTTCTGTGTTCTTTACAGAAAAATACTACCTGGTGCTTGATGGTGCGGGGGTTGCGATAAAGACAATAATAGGGTTTGTTGAAACGCATTTCTTCAACAAACCCTTGGGTATAATTTTTTGGTGTTATGCAATTGGTATTTTTACAAGTCAGTAGAAAAGTTGAGATAATACGGCCTCTTCTCTGTTTTAAACGCGCCATAAGGTGAAAGCAGCACGATTTGCTCTAAGGTGGCGAATTCGTGGGGTTTAATTATAGGTTTTTCATCCGGCATGGTTGTGGTGGAAGAACCGGATTTAAACCCTGTGAAGCGGTCATATTGTTGAGATTTTACCGTTCTGATTTTGTCATATGTGCCGACGGCTTTGGAGAAATACTCTTGTGATTCTACGTCTGTGATATTTAAAACGGCCTTATACTGGCAGGTATCGGCTATGACTTGCCGTGATTCTTTGCCGTAGTGCAAGTCGAGCTGGGCGAGGCTTTGAAGAATTATAGCGATTGTTATGTTTTTGCTACGAAGTGTTGCCAAGCCGTCGACGATACCTTCGATTTTACCCAATCGGGCGAATTCATCGAGCATGAAAAGTATGGGTTTTGCGTTCATATCGGGGCGTTTTTCGAAGTGGGTTAGGAATTGGCTAACCATCAAAGTGAGTAGATTTTTCCATTGTTTCAGCAGATGCTCCGGTATGCAAACGTAGATGTCGTAGCCGATTTCTAAATCGTTGGGTATGATGTTATCATCTTTGGTTAGGCTGTTTATGATGTTTTTATTGGTTGCAAAAATGATGATATGGTTGCTCAACACCGAAAAAATGCTGGATAGTGTGGTATCTTTCATGCCTAGAAATCCACTAACAAATCGGGATGCATTTTCGACTTCGCTGGTGAAAATTTCTTCGATGAGTTCGGTTGTTTTTGAGTCTAGGATGGCGGTTATTGTGTCCACAAAAGAATAGCCGAGGTTGAAAAAGTGCAGAATTGCGCCTGTGAATAAGTTTTGTGCGCTTTGGATCCAAAACGGCTCGACTGTGTTTGGTGGTAGTGGAATTAATGCGAGGGCGATGGTTTGGGCTTCTTGGACGTGGTCGTTGGTGTGTTTTAGGAGATAATATGGGTTGTAGCCGTAAGCATCAGGATCGAGCGGATTGAACACTAATATATGGCGGTTTTCGCTGTGTTTAGTCTTTTCGTGTAGTTCGCCTTTGATGTCGATTGCGAACACTCTTTCTTCCCAAGATAACAGCGTTGGAATGGCGATGCAGGAGCTTTTGCCGGAGCCAACGCCGCCGACAATCATGATGTGTCCGTCTTCGGTTTCGTCTTTGGAAACGCCATCGCCGAGTATGAACCCGCTTTCATTGTCGGTGATTAGTGGTGTATTTGCTGGGGTCATTGGTTTTTCGGAGTGGTTTTCTTCGTCGATATTGGACTTTGATAGGATATCAGCGAGTAGTTTAAAAATGAACTCGAACGTTACTTTGGCGAGGAAAGTTAAGACCTTCATTAGTAGGGCGAAACTATCAACAAACATGGAAATTGCTCCTTTAAATGCTATAAAGTCGTATAGTATATGAGCAATTAAAAAAACTCATGCAAATGTAGGTTAGCACAGTCAAGCAATCCTCGGATAGGGTGGAGATTTTTGCGGAGGTTTTGCGCAAAAATACTACCCGGTGCTTGATGGTGCGGAGGGTTGCGACTAAAACCATAAAAAATGGTGCATTGGTGGTTTTTCCAATGCACCCCTTTTGGCCTTTTTTGCTTGTTTGAAGGCTCATATCGTTTTGCGAAGTGGGGTATCAGCTTATTAACTTGCTTTATCCTCAATAGCCAAAGGTGCTGGTGGTAAGGCAATTTTCGGCAAATATGTATCATGTATATCGTGGCCAGCCATACCCATCATGTTCACAAAAAAGCCTCTCTTTTTTGCTTGTGTTTCTATGATAGCGTTACTATCTTGAATAAAATAGCATTCGCGATCATTTAAGCCCCAGTATACTTTACGGTTGTTTAAATCTGTAACTTGACCCATTTTCATAAAGTGTTGTGGCGGGAATTTATGTTCTTTTACTGTGGTTCGTTGCTCATTTCTGTTTGAGCCAAGTTGGAACGTGCTTCTTCCGGTGCTGTGAGAGGTTTGGGTTTTATTCACTTCTCCAAATCGGTCTGCCCATTTCTTGGCACTCACATCTGAGTCGTGTGCAAATAGAAGCATTTGTGCGCTTCCACCAGTCAAAGTATTGAAAATGTTTTCAGTATGTAAAGTGAGTGTAGGAACATCTTCACCGCTATATATCAGCGTAATATTGTCCCTATTTCTTGTGAACGCAACATCAACTTTACTATCTGGATTTCCAATGAAACTTATGCCCTCTGTCACCACCCAAAATTTGCATATTTCCGTTAGTTTAAGGATATCCGCAAAAACCAATTCTTTTAACACTGAATTTGAATCAGTCAGCAAGTCGAAAAATAAAATTTGCCTATCATCAACAGCCTGCCGAAAATTTATCGCTTGGGTGGTACCGCTCTTTTGCGCCAAAGGTTTTAACTTTGCAAGCAAAGGCGCAGCTTTATAGATATTATCCCTAACAGCCGGATTGTTGTATCGTTGCTTGAATTTGTCGTATTGGTTATCTGTGATGGACTCATCATCCCTGCGGTCATCCAAAAAACTCAATACGTCATCAGTTGGAAACTTTACAATATCAGCTAAAGTTATATCCTCACCCTTTATTACCTGCATTAAGTCAGCAATAAATTTCAGCGAAGAATGAACAACTCTATCGATGTTCAGAGCATTTGCGGCGGCATCTGTTAGGATTTCTGCAATCTCGTCAGACTCTTTGCCTACACAGGGGTCGTAGTATGCGTTCTGAGAAAATTGCATAAACGGCGCAAACCCGCTATGTAACACAATAGTTGGGATTTTCTTTCTATTCGCTTCGTTCAATATCCTAGCTATAGCCGCAAATCTATCATTTGGATTTCCCCCCGATATAATGAGGTTGCGCATTTGATTAGCGTTAAGCCCACCACAATATTGATTGAACACCACATCATCAGCGGCCTTTTGAGGCCGTGGTCGCATTATCCTGTACACAATAAGAACAGCTACCAAGGGAGCTGCAACTGCAACAAGCCATAATACAGTCCACAATAGCTGCGGAAAAATGATAAAAATTACTACTACAGCCACAACCGCTACAAACCATTTGCCGTGCTTTGTCTTGAGAAAATTCATGAAAGATTCCATAACTTATCGCTCCTTAGAACTTATTAAATTTGTATACAAACGGCGGATTTTCGCCGAAAGCTACCACTGCTTGCCCTAATTGCAACTTGTTCAAATCCCAATCTTCAACAGAAAAACCTTGACGGCGTTCGTATACTATTTCGTGACCGCAATCAAATTCTTCGTTCAGCATATTTTTTCCGAAACGGTTTTGAACATATTCACGAGTCACAGAATCATTTGGACGGAACGCAACCACCGAACCAAATCCCGACAGGATAGCATCGCCTTTATCGTGACCTCCGCTTTCTCCATAAATATCATAAACCTGCGTTATGCTTTGCAAGCCTGCGATTATTTTAACTCCCATGCTTCGGCCGAAGTTTACGGCGTTATCTAAATGCATAATATGAGGAAGTAGTTTCAATTCGTCTAAAACAACATAAACAGAGCCTCTTTCGCCTTCTTCTTCACTACGCCCTAACGCCTCTTTGAGTGCTAAATCCATGATAAGGCTATATAACGGAGCCAGCGTTTCACCAATTGCCATGTCGTACTCCAAAAATAGCGTACGTGCGCCCTTTTGGCGTATAAAATTGCGTATCGAAAAATCACCTTTATTCGCGAACACGCCTAAAAATATCTCTTGCAGCATTACATGAACTTCCGCCAACACTCCAAGCCCTTGGTTGTTGTTTCCATCTCCTAAGTATGATTTTATCTTTATCAAATCGGTGAATACTTTTGCTATATCATGATAATCCTTAATTTCTGCGCTATTAAAACATTTAACTATTCCCGAATTGTTAAGATTTTCTTCAAAAAACCCCTTTGTTTTTTCTACCTCATTTGCGGGAATATTGTTATCTATAAGCCATTTTTTCTTTCTAAGAAAATTCAACAGAACCGCAGAAAACACTCCCCTAGCTGCAAGAGCAAAAAAGGGCTGTGAGTCGGATTCATATTTTTTGAACAGACTGGCTGAAATTTCATTGAGGTTGATTATGTAATCTTCTTCATCCCATCCATCGGCTAAAATATCCTCATAAATATTCCATAGTTCCGAGCGTTGGCGATAACGAGGAGAGTTTCCTATAACAACATCTTTTGATTCGTTAAAAAACCGCTTTTCATAATCCCCCTTGGTGTCAAAAACAATCATGACATCATCATTGGTCATTTTGTTTTTAATATCTTGCAAGAAAAAGTAGAGAGAATTTGATTTGCCTGTGCCTGTCCCGCCGATAAAAAGCATATGACGGCTTAGTAATTCTTTGCTCAAAGTCAATGGTTTTTCTGAATTCTTAAAAAAACCCGGCACAGTAAAATCACTAGGAGTTATGGTGGGTATAGGATTTTTTTCTAAAACAGTACCTCTTAATATGCTGTAACTATTCCCCATAATGTCACATCATTTCCAAATTGTTACCTTGCGATATAGTTTCTGATTGCTCTTTGGTGCCGGTTTCCGATTGTTCGGTTATTGGATGGTCTACGTTTTGAATGTTATTGCACTCGTTCAATGTGTTTTTACTATTGGTTTCAGTTATCGCTGAATCTGTTTGCTCTGTGCTTTCGATGTTGTTGCATTCTTCTAACGTGCCTGTGCTGGATTCTTCGCCTTTGCTATTTAGGAATGATGGATTTTGACCTTCTTTGTCTGGTGGTGATGCCCCTTTTTCTTGTTTGATACTTTCCTCTGTCATTTCTCGTTCATATTTTTCTTCTTGTTCTTTTTTAAATTGTTTGTATCCATCTTCTATTTTGGGCTTATTTAAATCCACCATTTGTACATATGCTGATGGGGTGTCATGAGAAATTGTTCTTGCAACATGAAAGGCTGGTGCCACAGGATTATTAATAGCACCAATGAGCGAAAGTGTAATTGACATTCCCTTTAGCCAACCCATTTATATTTTCCTTCCAGCTAATAATGGGGTGTTACATAGTTGTAATTTGAATATTGCTCAGTAAAATACACCAAAAAAGGGTAAATTCCCTTGTTTGGTTTAAATTTAAATAAATAATTTCATAGGAAATACTAATAAATAAAAGCTAAACAATGTTCCACTAGAAATACAATTTGACCACAGTAATTAACCTCATCAATAGATTGGTTTTGAGAAACTTCATTAAAAATTTCTTCAATAGTCTTGCGACCATTAGCTTTTTGCCAAAGCTGCATCTGAAAATCGGATAGTGTGTTCACACCTTCGTTAGTTGCGAAAACACAGTATGCACCATTTTCATCATCATTTAGAATCCCTAAACCTTGTCGAATTAATTTGTGTTTAAATAGCTTTTGGATTGAAATTTCATTCCATGCTATTTCAATTATTAACCCTTTTTGTAAAAGGCTGTTAATAATTTCTGGTGGTGTATCTATTTCCGAAAACTTCTCAGTACCAATGGTCATCCAACAAAAATATTCAAATATTGATATATCTAGTAATTGGTCGCCTAGCTCAATAACAATTGTTTGGTTCTTGCTATTAGGTTTTACTCCTAGCAAATATCCAATTTTACAATACATTCTTTGCACCCCCTTTCTTCAGTTTGCTACATGGTTTGACTGCAATCCGAAATGGTATACTTTTTTAGATTGATGTCGATTAATGGACAAAATGGCAATTATTGGGCGATTTTATCGTGTCAATATAAAAAATTTGGTTAAATTTGAAAAAAATGCTTGCAATGTGTTTGGAAGTGTTATAAAATTCTCTTGTCCGAAGGAGTCCGAAAAAGTATACATTTTTGGACTTTTTATTTTTCCGTTTTTTGACATAAACCCCGATAATTTCGTACCTTTTCAAAAAACGTAGAACGGCTAATATTGCACAGAGCAGTTATTTCCTTCGTTGTAATCTCCTCTCGTTCCCACTTCCGCACTAAATCCGCAAAATCAGCGGGTAGATTCTTTTCCGGTCTGCCGAATTGTACGCCTCGTGCTTTCGCGGCCGCGATGCCATCGGCTTGGCGTTTACGTATGTTTTCGCGCTCATTCTGTGCCACAAATGATAACAGTTGCAATACCAAATCACTAATAAATGTCCCTAGTAAATCTTTTGAGCGTGTTGTGTCTAGCAGCGGCATATCGATAACCGCAATATCAACGCCTTTTTCCTTAGTTAGTATTCGCCACTGCTCCAAAATTTCATCATAATTACGCCCCAAACGGTCTATGCTGGTTATGTATAGTAAATCACCTGATTTTAGCCGTTTGACCAGTCGCTTATATGCCACGCGCTCGAAATCTTTCCCCGATTTCTTGTCGATGGACAAATTCTTGGAAGTTACCCCTGCTTCATGTAAGGCTATAACCTGCCTATCTTCGTTCTGGTCTGTGCTTGACACTCTTGCATACCCATATTTTTGCATGATAAAAACCCCTCTCTTTGTACTTTCATTTTACAAAGAGGGGGCTTGGGATAATTCCAGCATACAAAAAAGCAAGCGGAATTTCCCGCTTGCTCTCTTTATTTATTCGTCTATATCTTCCTTCGTGATTTCATGCTCTATGTTTCTTGCACCATGTAAAATACGGCGTATTTCCACTGTTTTTGTCTCTTCAGCTACCACATAGAAAATCAAATAGTTATGTATCCCAAGCACTCGATATTCTGGGCGATACATATATTTGGGGTGCCTCGATGGCATTTCTTCCAGTCCTTGTATGCGCTCTCTAAAGGCTTTGAAAATTTTATCAGTCAGCCGGCGGTCTATTTTATCAAGGTAGCTTTGTATGTCTTGCAAATCGTCACGTACACGTGGAAAATATTCTATTCTATACATCTCTGCGCTCCATTATTTCGCCCCATATTTCACTGTGACTGTATCTTTTCATGTTAGGATTTTCTGCATCTTTTTCGGCTTCCGCTAATTTTTCTGCAACATATGCACGGTGCGAATATTCTTCATACTTCGCATATTCTTCCATGCTGATTAAAACTGAATCACCTTTGCCGTTTTTAGTGATAACAACAGGGTTTTGCATTTTAACAATACTGGATATTTCGGCGTATTTGTTGCGTAAATCCCTTGATGGTCTGACTTGGACGTTATACATATGAATCACTCCCTTGTAAATATCATTACCATCATTGTATCACAATATGACTACATTGTCAAGATTACTGTGTGCAATTTGTAGTGTAACTATGTTATCTGCATATGCACTTGTGGATAGATCAAAATAGTTCCAGCTCCATCCCCATTTCAAGCTCTTTTTGCTGCTCTCTCCGCCCTATTAGCAGTTTTGCTTGCCTCGGCAATACATCTTTCAATATCTCCCCAAAACTCCGCTCGGTAATGGTATCAAGCGCGCGTTCGCTTTTTCTGCGCTGCAAGCCTTCGCGCACGGACTGTATGCGCAAGCGGGTTTCTTTTGCAAACTCTTTCAGCCTATCAAATATTTTTTTCCAGTCTGACCTAATTTCTGCAAGTAATCTCTGCCGTTGATATTCTTTCTTTA
>Ga0123355_10000832_pt1 | contig 42380 bp, 38 predicted proteins | sample TergutEmb28metaG_3_FD_89872 | JGI IMG/M metagenome (GOLD analysis project Ga0123355, IMG submission 89872) | Embiratermes neotenicus P1 segment gut microbial communities from Petit-Saut dam, French Guiana - Emb289 P1 | ecosystem: Host-associated > Arthropoda: Insects > Digestive system > Gut ...
AAGATACAACTGTTGATGGTGATAGGCCCACTTATCGGAATTGATACTGCGATATGTATCAATAATAGCCTTATCTTTGCCGGTTTGCAGCTTCTCCCAATGCTTATCAAAGGTGCGTTTTGCACCTTCAGGAATCTCTTCGTCAATGCCGTCAAGAAACGAATCATCATCGACAGCGTAGATTTTATCCGCACCTATCCTTTTGCCCAACCTGTACCCAACCTGTATGGTTTCATCAATATATTTAATGGGACGCGTATCGCCCCATGTATTTACAGTGCCCAATGTACCATTGCGCATCTTATCAAAATCCGATAAATCTTTCAGCAAAAATCTGTCATAGCTTGCATCCACAGCACTTTGTGCATGCGCCGCCACTTCTACAGCAATGGCATCGGGATTAAATTTCATCAGTCGCTCATTTATTTCCCAAAGCTGATTTTGTGCGTCCTCCGTGCAAAAATCAATATCACTTTCTCTGAAATGGAATGTGCCCAGCAAAAGTATTTGTGTCATGCTTTTCCTCCTTGGCTATATTTTACTATGCTACCAAACAACCCCGCCGCTTGATTTATCGCCGCCTCCGACCCCACGGCACATATATTGTCTTGGGCTACAGCGGCCTCCAGCACATCCGCCAGCCGCCGCAGGGCAGCTACATCGGCAGTCAATATTTCTTCCCGCTCACGGGCACGCATTTCGTCTGTTATGCCCAAAATATGGCGGCTGGCCGCTTGTAAGCCCTTGTTGGCGTTGGTCAAGGGTCTATCAAAGCTCCTTATGGTACCCAGGATGAACTTTTCCATTTCATTGCGGCTTAAATCCAGCCGGCGCAGATACTCTGCCCCGCGGCGAAACACCTGGTATGTGTTGGCCACATGGGGGTCGCGATAGCTGTAAAGATACATGCCACCGTTTTGGCCAAAGCTGGAACCCATGCCGTACGCTCCGCCTTTTACCCGTATTTCGTCGTACAAAAAGTCATCCAGCACACTGGAAAGCACCTTTAGTCCGCCGGTATATTTGTGTCCGTCGGCAAATATGTCGGCAGCCATAGCGCAATACTGCACCTTGCTGGCGGTGATAAAACCCTCGTTTTTTGGCGCGACAAGGGATAAACCGGCGCAGCAAGCCGTGCCGCCAGTCCCCAAGCTGTCATTAAAATCACGCAAATATCTACTACACCCAGTATATAACTCATCATCGGCCACTATGCTATATAGCACATTGGCCTTGGTGTATATCATCCGCGCCAGGCGGGCCAAGTCCTCCCGCAGCTCTTCAAAACGGTTATCGAAATCTTCTGTCAGGCCTTTTATATACTCATAGAAGTACAGCCCGCCCATCCTGTCGCTGTATGCCGCCGCCGGGGAAAAATAGCTGGCGGCCCGCTCCACGGCAAAAAGCGAACCATTGGTCAAAAACATATCTTCCATGCCGGCTTTAAGCTCCAGCACATAGTTTTTTATCTGCCCGCGGTCATCAAAGGCCGTGCCACCCACAATTTCTGCCGCAATATCAAACATTTTGCCCGCGTTTTTGGCCAGGACCTTGGCAGACACCGTAGCCCGTGGCATAAAATCCTGCTGGGTTTTGGACAGCACATCCGAACCAAAAGACAGTCCACCTAAATTGGCCTTTATCTCCTCCGTTAATGCCGCAGTAGAATATTTTTTTGTGGCCACTTTAGACAACAAATGCTGCAAAATTTTAACCAACGGCAGCATTTGCACAGGCACTGCTTGCATATCAAAAAGCATGGTGGTATATATGATGTCGTTGGTGTGCAATGGCGCGTGCAGCAGGTTTATACCACCATCCGTCACTACATTCAGCGGCACATGTTCTATATCCTTCTTCACATCAGCCACAGCCACGCGGGGTATAAGCTCCAACACCTCCTGGCTGTCCGGGGTCTCTTGATATTCCTTTAGCCGCCCATAATCCGCCGCAATGCTATCAATTTCGTCCTGCTCCATGGACGCCAGCACCAACCCCAGCTTCTCCTCAGCTTCCTGCTCTTTTTGGCCGTCCAAATCCAGCACAGGTTCCATGGTCACATATGCCTGGTGGGGATTTTCCAACAAATATCGTCTTATCAACCCCTCTAAATATCCCCCGGCCTCGTACAAGGCCCGAATTTCCGCCAAATACGTTATGCCCATCAACCCATCAAATGGGCTTTTGTCATACACCCACTTGGTCATGGCCCGTTCGTTATATGTCAGTCCTTTTGGATAATATCCGTGGTCGCCTTCCTTCGCCTGAAACTCCACAAAATTCATACATGCCGCCACAAAATTCTTGTCCAGCCCATCCGCGACAATATGCGCCAGAGTGTCATCTATTAATTCTTTTAGTTTATCAGCCGCAACAGCCGCATTTTTCATGGAAATACGCCACACAGGGTGCAAAATATCCCCGCTGCAATAGCCGTTTATGTCCTCTCCCGCCTCTGCCTCTACCAATGCCTTATACAGAGGCGATGCCGGGGTCGCCATAAGAATATAATACAGTAGCTTCATGCCGGTAATATCCCTTGGCGGCACATCTTCCGGCAACACCACAGACATAGCCATATAATTTTCCGTCAGGCCATCCTCATCGGCTACGGAATAACTAGCCGTAGAAAACACAGGGCGGGGCAAAGGCAGCTGGGGCGCAATTTCAATCTTCAAGCCCACCGTGGCAAATTTCGATAAATACTCCCCATCCAACTTGTCAAAACAAAAATCAATGTCCATATTACCATAAAAATATATAAGGGCGTTTTCGGGATGATAATACTTTTTGTGGAACTCCACAAACTTTTTGTATCCCAAATCCGGTATATAGTCAGGATTACCCCCGCTATCCAGGCTGTATATGCTGTTAGGAAACAGCGCCTTGTGCAGCTCATCGCTTAAAAGTCCTTGAGGGTCACTGTATGCCCCTTTCATTTCGTTATACACAATGCCGTTATATTTCAGCTGCCCGTCCTCAAGCTGATAATGCCAGCCCTCTTGCAACAGCGTCTCCTTGCGGTCATATATCTTAGGAAAAAACACCGCATCCAAATACACATCCATCAAATTAACAAAATCTTTGTCATTAACAGACGCTATGGGGTAAATAGTGCGGTCGGGATATGTCATGGCATTAAGGAAAGTATATAACGACCCATTGGCCAGCTCATTAAAAGGGTCTTTTAGGGGATATTTTTGTGAGCCGTTAAGCACACAATGTTCCATAATGTGCGCAACCCCCGTCTCATCATCCGGCGGTGTCTTAAATGCCACAGAAAACACTTTATTATCGTCATCGCTTTTTAAATACAGCACTTGCGCACCACTTATATGCCTGTACAAATATCCTACACAGTCAATATGCGCCAAGTCCCGCTGGTCAATCAATGTATAATTCCTATGCATTCCGCCCACATCCCAAAAAAAGTTTTTCTTTATATTATATCATTATATCATCCCCCCACAGTAATTACAATCGCAGCCAAATTTATCCATTAGGCCTGCTCCAAAACCCATGTTGAGCCAATTTTCCCGAACGTAATTTGCACATTGTGCCCATAGGGTGCAAGGTGCGAAGCAAATTTCGCGCGACAACCGCGCGTTCTTTAAATAGCATCAGTAAGGGCTATACAATTGCCGATTGCGCCATCTGCCCCGCTATGGTATAATTACGAACATGAAGAAAATCGTCGTAATTGGCGGCGGCCCTGCGGGCATGATGGCAGCGGCAACCGCGGCAAAATATGGGGCGCAGGTTGTCCTTATTGAAAAAAATGAACGGCTGGGAGCCAAAATGCTGATAACAGGCGGCGGACGTTGCAATATCACCAACACCGCTGATTATAGAGCCATGGTGGACAAAGTGTTGCGCAACCCTCGTTTTCTTTATGGTGCCCTGCGTGGTTTTGATTCCCAACACCTGCGCAATTTTCTGGCGCATGTCGGTCTGGACACTAAGGTCGAAGAGGCCGGGCGTGTTTTTCCCGTTAGTAATTCGGCGGTTGATGCCATGGAAGCTTTAGCGGCCCATTTGCGGCAACTTAAAGTAAACATACGGTTAAATTGTAACGTAAAAGATATTGTTCCACGTGGAACATCTGGTTTTGCAATAAACCTATCCAATGACGGCAAAATTACGGCAGATGCTGTGGTCATTGCCACAGGCGGTTTATCAGTCCCACGTACCGGCTGTACCGGCGACGGCCACCGCTTCGCTAAGGCCTTGGGTCATAAGGTGACAAAGCTGCACCCGGCCATTGTGCCGCTGGTTGCCGAAGACGGTTGGATTTCCGGACTTATGGGGCTTGGTCTGCCTGATGTTGGTCTGCGAGCCGTCCTGGATGGCAAAGAGATTTACCGCGGCCGCGGCGATGTGATGTTTACTCATTTTGGGTTGTCCGGGCCGGTGGTATTGGAGGCCAGTTCCTACCTGGCGGACAAACTGCATCTTGGGCCCCAATTTTATCTGGATTTGGCACCAAATTTGCCAGAAAATGACCTAAATTTGCAAATTTTACACATTTTTGGGCAAAATTTAAACAAAAATCTGTCTAATATATTAGGGAGCTTATTGCCGGAAAGAATGATTCCCGCGGTGCTGGAAATTTCGGGCATAGGCACAGATGCAAAGGCAAGAGACACCACCAAAACCCAGCGCAAAAACCTTTGCCGCAACATCAAGGCCCTAGGGGTTAAAATCACCGGGTCGGCGGGCTTTGGCACAGCAATGGTAACATGCGGCGGCGTGGCCGCGGCAGAAATAGAGCCATCCACCATGGAAAGCAAGCTTGTGCCGGGGCTGTACTTTGCCGGCGAAGTTTTGGATGTGGATGCCCTAACAGGCGGATATAACTTACAAATTGCCTTTTCTACCGGACATTTGGCGGGACGCATGGCAACGGGAGGCTGGGATGATGATTAGGGCCATACGCGGGGCTACAGTAGCAGAAAATACTGCCAAAAGTATCAAACAAAATGCCGGAGAGCTGCTGAAGCGGATTTTTGAGGCAAATAGGCTGGATACGGGGCAAATCATCTCCATATTATTCACCTGCACCAAGGATTTAAACGCGGCATACCCCGCCGCCGCCGCCAGAGAAATGGGCATTGTGAACGCATCCCTGATGTGTGCGCAGGAAATGGATGTGGCGGGCAGTTTGACCGGATGCATACGTGTGCAGGTTTTGGCGGAAATGGATTGTGGTCAAGGCGAAGTGCGACATGTGTATTTGAAAGAAGCGGCAGCTTTGCGGCCGGATTTAAGCGAGTGACGGATGTGTAGCGGGCAATGGCCTGTAGGGCGGTGTTCTATCGTCGCCCGCATTACGGAGGTGTATATTTATGACATGGCAACCTGTTGAACCATTATCACGTACGCCCTGGACCGCGGATTTTGTTGCGGCTAAGGGTAGGGCTATTATATTTGGGGTTTTGGCAGTGGTTTTGTTGTCATTCGCAATCGCAGGTAGCCGTTATGAATATACATGGGGCGTGCTTAGGTCTAGTGGTTTTGGAATGGTGGTTGACTATCATTTTGACGGTCAAAGCTATACAACCCCTCTGCCTGAACAGTATTTCAGAATCCAATTTTCTACTGGTGGTTCTCCTTTGGTAATAATGCTTATTAGCAGCAATAATCCGCAAAATATATTTTTCCCAACCCATGCACCGATGCCTTCAGGCATAGTGTTATTAACAGGTGCGGCGTTTGGCACAGTGTCTTTGTATTGTGTGGTTGTTGCCAGAGCCGGGCGGCGGCGGGATATATCGGGCGACCACAGGTCGTCCCTACGATAAGCTAAGCGGCAAAATGCCGCCCCCACAAAGGCACGTAATCGTAGGCCCCGACCCGCAATCTCACGGGGGATCCCGGACAAAGTACGAGATGACGAATGATCGAGGTTACGATAAATAGTAGGGGCGGATTCCATATCCGCCCACAAAACCACGGAGGTGTATATTTATGATGTGGCGACCTGTTGAACCATTATCACGCACGCCTTGGACGGCAGATTTTGCGGCGGCCAAGGGTAGGGCTATTATATTTGGGGTTTTGGCGGTGATTGCCCTAATAATCGTCGTAAGAAATGCCCACAGGGAATATCACTTCCCTTACACAGCCAATGTTGTGGCTGAGGCTTTCTCTACATCTCGCGGAAATTTTATGTGCGGATGGCTTCGTACCGATTTTAGAGGTCAGCCCTACTTGTTTTCGTGGACTTGGAGGTTTGATGGTTGGCCTCACAGATTCGACTCTTCCAGAGATATAGTGATAGGCATTGGGCCCGGCTATTTATCGCCTTTGTTAATTGTTGATATCAATAACCCTCAAAATTCTTACATTATGCACTATGCGACACTGCCGTCAGGTGCGGTTTTGGTCATAGGTACGACATTCGCCGTAGTGTCTTTGTATTGTGGGATTGTTGCCAGAGCCGGGCGGCGGCGGGATATATCGGGCGACCACAGGTCGCCCCTACGATAAATCGGGTAATAAAACACCACCCATGCGTTTTGCGAAATACGCCAGTAGGCGACCACAGGTCGCCCCTACGAAATAAATGGGATTTCTGTAGGGTGGTGTTCCAGCGGTGTCCGTACCAATAAAAACATGACAATGAGGGATATTATGGGTATACAAATTGCCATAGACGGGCCAAGCGGCTCCGGCAAAAGCACAATTGCCAAGGCCCTGGCCGCACGGCTGGGTTTTGTCCATATAGACACGGGGGCTATGTATCGCACAGTGGCTCTGGCAGCACGGCGCACCGGTGTGAATTGGGATGACGAGGCCGCTATATTGGCATTGATGGAGAAAATTAGCATAGATATAGATTGTACAGACAGCGGCCAACGGATTTTTTTGGACGGATGTGACGTGACAACCGATATACGCACGGCGGAAATGGGTATGGGCGCGTCAAGGGTTAGTGTTTTTGCCGGTGTACGGGATAGGCTTGTGGCTTTGCAGCAAGGCCTGGCGGCCGGCCGTAATGTGGTGATGGACGGCCGGGATATTGGCACGGTGGTGCTGGTTGATGCGACTGTAAAGATATTTTTGACAGCGGATGTGAAGGTGCGGGCAAAGCGGCGGTGCACCGAGCTCACACAACTGGGCCGTCAAAGTGATTTTGATGATATTGCAGCCCAAATAACCCGCAGGGACCACGACGATAGTAATAGGGCCATATCGCCCCTTAAAATAGCCCATGGTGCCACAGTGGTGGACACCAGCAGCCTGGATGTAGATGGGGTTGTGGCGGAGATTATGAAAATAATAGCGGAAAGAGAAGTGGTTTAGATGAAAGGCTTTTACAGATTTGCTATTAAGGTTGTGGGGCCTATTTATCGTGTGATGTTCCGTTTTCGCGTGACAGGGCTGGAGAATGTACCGACCGAGGGCGGCGTAATTTTGTGCGCAAACCACAGAAGCAACCACGACACGCTGGTTATGGCCATTGCATGCAAGCGGCAGCTGCATTTTTTGGCTAAATACGAGCTGTGGCGCAGTAAAATTTTGGGCAAGCTTTGTGACTGGCTTGGGGCCGTGCCTGTTAACCGCGACAAACCCGGCGTGGATAGCCTAAAGCGCATTGTGGCTCTGCTAAAAGAAGGCCGGGGCGTGGGTATTTTTATGCAAGGCGGCCGACGGGCAGAAATAGACTATGACGACGTAAAGGCCGGTGTGGCGTTGTTTGCCATAAAAGGCAGGGCGGTTGTGGTGCCGGTTAATATTTCGTCCAGTTTCAAGCTGTTTGCCGAGGTACACATAAATATCGGTCAACCCATATCTTTTGAGGAGTTATGGGATGCCAAGGTGCGCACGCAACAACTTAATGAGGCAGCACAAGAAATTATTGATGCTATTGCAAAGCTGGGGGATTCTGGGTCGAACCCGGAATGACAGTATAAATCGTGAATGACGTATTATGTTGCAAGGGCGGCGCTCCATCACCGCCCACAAAACGCAGGGGCGACCCTTACAGCCGCCCGAGTAGCAACGCGGATTTTGCATTTCGACCGGGGCACCTTCAAGCGACATAGGGGGTTTCACATGGAAATTATTTTAGCAGATTCTTATGGGTTTTGTTTCGGGGTGCAGCGTGCCGTGGACAAGGTGTACGAAGCGGCCAAAACCCGCAAGGTCACTACCCTGGGGCCAGTGACACATAATAAGATCGTAACCGCAGAAATGGTGGCGGCAGGCATTGCCATTGCCCATGATGTTGCGGATATAAATGATGGAAACTTGGTGGTAATACGCGCCCATGGCGTGGCACCCGGGGTATATGATGCCCTTGCGGCAAAGAGCCTGGAATATATCGACCTTACCTGCCCGTGTGTGGCGGCCAACCAAAAGCTGGCCAGGGATATGTTCGAAAAAGGCAAGACGATTGTTATTGCCGGGGATGCCGCACACCCGGAAATAATTGGCATAAATGGATGGATTGGTGACAGTGCTGTAATTATCAGCGGAGCCGATATGCTGGAAAATATGGCTTTTGACGAAGATGCTCCATACTTTTTAATGGCCCAAACCACCTTTTGCGCCGCGGAATTTGCTCGCATTGCAGCCCATATGTTTAAAATTGTGAAAAATTTGGAGACCGCGGACACTATTTGCGGCGATACCAGAAAAAAACAAGAAGCCTGTGCAGAACTTGCAGCAAAAGTGGACAAAATGGTGGTTATTGGGGACAAAACCAGCTCAAATTCTGTGAAATTATACGAAATTAGCCGGCGTGTCCAAAAAAATACAATTTTTATCGAAAGTATTGACGATTTGGGCTTGAAAAGTTTTGCGTTTAGTGGTAAAATTGGTATAACTGCAGGAGCGTCTACCCCTCCTGCCACAATAGAGGAGGCTGTCAGACAAATGAACGAATTAGAAAAAACCGCAGAAAATCTGGAAGATATGGGGGTTACCCAGCCAGAAACCGAAGAAAAAGCTGCCGCACCGGAAGCGGAAGCAAGCGCAACAGAACCGAAGGCTGATTCTTTTGAACAAATGCTAGAGGGGTCTATTAAATCTTTACATACGGGGCAAATTGTCAAGGGCAAGGTTATTAGCGTCGTAAATGGTGAAGTTATGGTGGATTTGCAATACAAATCCGATGGCATTATCCAAAAAGGTCATTTTTCCGAAAGCCAAGATGTGGATCCGGCCACGGTTGTATCTCCCGGCGACGAGCTGGAAGTTTATGTGTTGCGCGTTAATGATGGCGACGGCAATGTGTTGCTGTCCAAAAAGCGCATAGATGCCCAAAAGGGCTATAAAGACATCGAAGCGGCCCATCTGGCCGAACAACCCCTGCCAGGCAAAATTGCAGAAGTGGTAAAAGGCGGCGTTATTGCCACCATAGCAGGCGTGCGTGCCTTTGTGCCATCCAGCCAGGTTGGCGAGCGCTTTGTCCGTGACCTTACCACAGTTTTAGGGCAAGAGCATAATTTTGCCATACTGGAGCTTGACAAAACCAAGCGTCCGTGGCGCGTAATTGCCGGACGCAGAGACCTTGCGGCCAAAGAAGCCGAGGCCATGAAAACCGCCGCCCTTGACAGACTTGAAGTAGGCGCGAAAATAACCGGCAAGATATCTAATGTGGCCAGTTTTGGTGCTTTTGTAGACCTTGGCGGTGTTGATGGACTTATCCACGTATCCGAGCTTTCTTGGGGTCGTGTGCGTAATGTGGCCGATATGCTTAAAGAAGGCGATGAGGTCGAAGCCTATGTTATCAGCCTGGATAAGGCAAAAGGCAAGGTATCCCTGTCCCTTAAAGACATAAACAGCGACCCATGGGCAAATATTGAAGAGAAATTCCCCGTAGGCGCCATTGTTGAAGGCCGTGTTGTGCGCATGGTGCCATTTGGTGCTTTTGTGGAGCTGACCCCCGGTGTTGATGGCTTGGTGCATATATCCCAAATTTCTCACAAGCATGTCGCCAAACCCGAAGACGAGCTTAAAATTGAGCAAGTCGTCCAGGTGAAGATAACAGAAATAAGCCTGGAAAAGAAAAAGGTAAGCCTGTCCATCAAAGAAGCTATTGAATATGACTACGATGATGATTATGACGACGACTACGATGATGATTATGACGACGACTATGACGATGACTACGATGATTACGAAACAACAGAGGGTGAAGCCCCGGCTGAAGCAGAAGAAGAAACACCGGAAGCGGTTAAAACTGAAACTACAGAAGAATAATAGATTGTATGAGGGGGAATGGCGACATTCCCCTTTTGGTTTGGCGGCAAAATGCCGTCTCTAAAAAGCCTGTCCAAAATCTAATATGAACCGATTTTTTAGCACATAACCAGCGAAGCAGATTTTTGGTGGCAGACGAATTTTGGTGGTTTTTACGAAATTCTGTCGAGAAGCAAAAGTGCCGAAAAAATCGTGTGAAGATAGGTTTTAGACAAGCTATACGGAGGGTTTGCATATGAAAGATTTTTATGATATTATTGACAAGGCGGCGCGCCAACAGATAAATGAAAGACATATGGCGTCGGGGGTTGTTATTATTGACGTGGGCAACGCCTATATCGGTTCGGAAGTAAGCATAGGCCCGGGTACGGTTGTGTATCCAGGAGCTATTATAGAAGGCAAAACCACCATAGGGTGTGATTGCGTAATCGGCCCAAACAGCCGCCTGACGAATATGACATTAGGCCATGGGGTGACAATCGAATACAGCGTGGCCAGGGATTCCGAAATAGGAGACAATTCCACCGTGGGGCCTTTTGCGTATTTGCGGCCGGGGTCAAAACTGGGCAAAAATGTGAAAATAGGCGACTTTGTAGAGGTGAAAAACGCCGTGATGGGAAATGGCTCCAAAGCCAGCCACCTTAGCTATATAGGCGACGCGGATATTGGCGAGAATGTAAATATAGGCTGTGGGGTTATTACCGTAAATTATGACGGAGAGAAGAAGCACCGCACCACAGTGGAAGACGGAGCCTTTGTTGGCAGCAATACCAAATTGGTGGCCCCTGTAACCGTGGGTAAGGGTGCGTATACGGCGGCGGGGTCTACCATAACCCACGATGTGCCGGAAGAAGCCTTGGGTATCGCCCGCAGCCGCCAGGAAAATAAAGAAGGCTGGGCCAAGCGTAGCAAAGGAAAGAAGTGATATGACAGATTTTAGCAAAGAAGAGCTTGTCGAAGCCAGGCAGGCCTTGAGATCTTTGACCGGAAAGTGCGAAAAGGCTTTTGGCAAACTGGAAGAAGGCACAGCACAACATACATTGATGAAAAAACAGGCTGGGTGCGCTTAAAGTGGCTCTGGCTTTGATAGATAAGGCACTGAACCCGCTCTAAAACCTGTTTCGCACAATTTTTCTTTCACTTTGTGACTATCGCCGCGCAAAATTTGCTACGCATCTTGTACCCTGCGGGCACTGCGCATAAATTACGTGCGGAAAAATTGGCTCAACATAGGTTTTGGAGCAGGTCTACTGGAGGAACAATAAATGTTTTTGATATTTGGGCTGGGAAACCCCGGCAGAAAATATGCGGGCAGCCGCCACAATATGGGTTTTGAGGTGGTGGATAAGATCGCTAACGATCACGAAATACGCATAAAAGAGTCTAAATTTGCGGCCTTTGCAGGGGAAGGCTTTATTGGCAGCCAAAAAATTGTGCTGGTAAAGCCCACCACATATATGAACCTGTCCGGCGAGGCCGTGCGGGATTTTGTGCGATATTATAAAATGGCCGAGGAGGATTTTGCCCGGCGGCTGATTGTGATTTATGATGAGATAAACCTGGCGGCAGGACGCATACGCATACGCCAGCGTGGCAGTGCCGGTGGCCACAACGGCATGAAGAGCATTTTGTACCAACTGGAGACAGAGGATTTTTTGCGCATACGTGTTGGCGTGGGCGGCAAACCAGATGGTGGCAATTTGTCCGCCCATGTGTTGGGACGGGCCGCCGGGGAAGAAGCAGACAGCATGGTGCACGGGATAATTACAGCGGCACGGGCTGTGGAGGATATTGTGCGCCATGGGGCCGAATATGCTATGAATATGCATAATCCGGTGGCTAAACCAGAAATGCCACCTGAAGGCAGCACAACATGAAAAGGAGACGAGAGTTTGAGGATGCAGGCATTGGCGGCTCCCCTTCTGGAAATTGAAAGCTACCGGCAGGTTTTGGATCAATTAAAGAAGAAGGAAGTAGCAACGGCGCTTTGCACGGGGGTAGTTGACGGGCAAAAGTGCCATTTGGCGTGGGCTTTTGGGTTGCAAACAGGACGGCCACTGGTTGTGGTGACACACAGCCATGGGGCGGCGCGGGATTTGGCCGCGGACCTAACCTTTTTTACCGGTGGCGCGCTTAATTTTCCTGTAAGGGATTATCTGACAGGATATGTAGATGTGGCCAGCAAAGATGCTACCGCGGGACGACTGGCGGTGCTGGCAGCATTATTGGATGGCAACGCACCTCCCATTGTTTGCTGTGTGGAGGCTCTTTTTGCGCCCCTGTCGCCTCGGGCACAGTTTGAGGGACATGTCATAGAGTTTGCTGCCGGGGATGTTGTGGATATGTCCGTACTGGCGGCAAAATTGGTCGCAGCTGGATATGAGCGCGCCGACACGGTAGAAGGCCTGGGGCAGTTTGCCATACGCGGCGGCATTGTGGATATTTTTGCGCCCACATGGGATAGCCCTGTAAGGATGGAATTGTGGGGAGATGAAATTGATTCTATCCGCAGCATTGATGTGATATCCCAGCGGTCTTTGGATAAGTTGGAGGGCATCAGAATTTTGCCTGTACGAGAATTTTTGGAAGACACCCAGCCTGCCACCCTGTTTGATTATTTGCCTGCTGATGCCCTAATTTGTTTTGATGAACCAAGCCGCGTGGCCCAAACGGCCCAGATGGCTTATGACGAGTATTTGCGTTTTGTAGAGGCACGGTTGGAAAAAGAGCAGGAAGTTGGCTCTGGATACTTTGACTATCTGGCGGTGCTAAAAGTTAGCGAAAGGTTCGACCGGCTGTTGTTTTCTATGCTTACGCATAATTTGCGAGACATAAAACCCACCGCACTGGCTCATTTTGATGTAAAATCATCCACGGTGTTTAAAAATCGGTTGGATTTGTTAGAGGAAGATTTGCGGTACCTGCTGGGCCAGGATTATGCCGTGGTGATATTGGCAGGAAGTGCCACCAGAGCGCGGCGGCTAGCCCAGGAGCTTGATGACGCAGGGTTTGTTGCTAGATATACCGAAGATTTGGACAGTGCACAGCTGGATCCCAGGCAAATACTGCTTAACGCCGGTAATTTAACCAAAGGTTTTGAATATCCCCACTTAAAGCTGGCTGTCATTAGCGGTGCGGAGTTTTTTGGAGAGGATGGCCCTAAGCGGCGCAAGGTTAGGCGCAAAAAGAAGGGCAGCCGCATAGACAGTTTTACGGATTTAAGCGTGGGGGATCATGTTGTACATGATAACCACGGTGTTGGGGTTTATCGTGGTTTGGAGAAAATTGAAATTGACGGGGCCGTCAGGGATTACCTTAAAATAGGGTATCACGGCGAGTCCAATTTATATATAGCCATTAGCCAGTTGGATGCGTTGCAAAAGTATATCGGTGGCGAAGGGCATATGCCGCGGCTTAGCCGACTTGGCGGCGCGGACTGGCAAAAGGCCAAGGCCAAGGCACGGGCGGCGGTGGAGGAAGTGGCCAAGGAGCTTGTGGAGCTGTATGCCAAACGGGAGAGCTTGCGGGGGCATGGATATTCCACCGACACAGTGTGGCAGGCGGAGTTTGAGGAGACCTTTATACATGAAGAAACCGACGACCAACTGGCCGCCGTGGAGGACGTGAAACGCGACATGGAAAGCCAGCGGGTGATGGACCGGCTGGTGTGCGGCGACGTGGGCTACGGTAAGACAGAAGTGGCCATACGGGCAGCTTTTAAGGCGGTGTGCGACCAAAAACAGGTGGTATACCTTTGCCCCACCACTATTTTAGCCCAACAGCATTACAACACATTTGCACAGCGCATGAAGGATTTTCCTATAAATATAGATGTAATGTCCCGCTTTAGGAGTACAAAGGAGCAAAAGGCCACCCTGGAGAAGGTGAAAAAAGGCGGTGTGGACATACTTGTGGGCACCCATCGTTTGCTGTCCAAGGATGTTGAATTTAAAGATTTGGGCCTGATTATTGTGGATGAAGAGCAACGTTTTGGGGTGATGCACAAGGAGCGTCTGAAGCAAAAATGGCAAAATGTAGATGTTATGACGCTTACGGCCACACCCATACCGCGGACGTTGCATATGAGCTTGGCAGGCATAAGGGATATGAGTCTGCTGGAAGAACCGCCCCTAGAGCGGCAACCAATACAGACATATGTGCTGGAATACAGCGACGAAATTGTGGCGTCGGCCATCGGGCGGGAGCTTAACCGCGGCGGCCAGGTGTATTATCTGCATAATCGTGTGGAGAATATTGCCCGCACGGCAGCGCGAGTGGCCCAACTGGCCCCCGGGGCCAATGTGGCCTATGCTCATGGGCAGATGAACGAGACAGAGCTTGAGAATGTGATGATGGATTTTATTGACGGCACAATTGACGTGCTGGTGTGTACCACCATTGTGGAAAACGGGCTGGACATACCCAATGTTAACACCATTATCATACAAGACGCGGACAATATGGGGCTGGCCCAGCTGTATCAACTGCGCGGGCGTGTTGGGCGCGCAAGCCGGTCATCTTTTGCATACCTAATGTATCGCCGCGACAAGGTGCTTAGCGAAACAGCGGAAAAACGCCTGCAAACCATAAGGGAATTTACCCAATTTGGCAGCGGTTTTAAAATAGCCATGCGTGATTTGGAGATACGAGGCGCGGGCAATATATTGGGAGCGGCACAGCATGGCCATATGGATGCTGTGGGTTATGAGATGTACTGTAAGTTGCTTGATTTGGCCGTAAAAGAAATGCGGGGTGACAATGCGGTTGAAGGCTTTGAAACCCTGGTGGATATTGTCATCGACGCATTTATCCCCGACAGCTACATCCGCAACGAACACCAAAAGCTGGAGATGTACAAGAAAATATCCCACATCAGCGGCGATGGGGATTTTATGGATGTGCAGGAGGAAATGGAGGACAGGTTTGGCACGCTGCCGACCTCCGCACAAAATTTGCTGGATATTGCGCTGTTAAAGGCACGGGCCAATGCCACCGACATTACCGGCATTGCACAAAAAGGCCGAACCATCACCGTTACTTTTAAGAGCGACGCGCGGGTTGACCCGTTAAAGATAGGCCAGCTGGTGCAAAGGAGCAAGGGGCGCATGAAATTTACACTAGGTACGGCACCATATCTGACCCTGTGGTTTAAAGAGGGCGAGGACTTTATGGGGGCGCTGGCTAATTTGGTTTTAGAGTTGGGGAGTTGAGCGAGGTGGGATTATGATAGTTCCGGTTTCGAAAGTAAATGAGCGAAAATGGGCGCAACTGTGTGTAGATTTGTGGCCGGACAACAGCGTTGAGGCCATGCTTTACGAGCGCGCCAACGGGATGCTGCCCAATGAGTTTTTGTATTATGCAGAGGACGAAGCGGTAGCTTTCGTCAGTCTTTCATTGCGGCACGATTATGTGGAGGGTACGGAAACCAGCCCCGTGGGATATTTGGAGGGCATATATGTAAAGCCGGACTTTCGCAGACGCGGCATTGCAGGAGAGCTGGTTTTGTTTGCGCAGCAGTGGTCTACCAGCCGTGGCTGTTCTGAATTTGCCTCTGATTGTGAATTGGACAATGAGGAAAGCAGGCTGTTCCATGGGCGGCTGGGCTTTAAGGAGGCCAATAGGATTATATGCTTTACGATGGAATTACCATAAATATTACGGAAATATCAGCTGGCAAAATGCGTAAGCATCTCAAGCTCCCTCTCTCTACTAGCCACAATAAAACGGCGATTTACTGTAAGTTCACACTGAAGAGCATGAACATTCATTTGTTCTATCAGTTTAGAGTCATCAGTATGGAATACGCCTTTTTCGACCAGACTTTTTCCATTCTCGACTAATACAAACGCACCTTTTGGCGAGAAAGGTGCAACCCACATGAGGTTTCCATCTCGATAATGTGTGTAGTAGGTACAATTGCGCGGGACAACAAATTCTACATCGGTATTATTCTCGAATGTATTAGCTGAAAAATTATCAAAAGCCCCTGCTAACGCTTCTGGGTGCATGAGAATCTTTTCGTGCGTGATTGTAGAATTATGCCCAAGAGCCTCTAATAATTCTTTTGTTGCAGAAGGACGGTTCACTTCATTAAGAACTAGCTGGCTTCGGAGGAGTGCGTAGCAGATATAATTCTTCATAGCATTAACATCAAATGTTAGAGGTGAAGTCTTGCCCTGATGAAACAGCCTTGCATTTTTCATCAAATCACCAACAGGCCCCTCAACATAATCTCGTAAAAATTCCTCTGTGTCCTGAGAATAGTAGCCAAACACTGTATCTAATTTCTTAATGCTTTCTTTCTTAATTGTTTGGTCGCTCAAATCAAGGAAATACACATATTCCATCTTTACTGGCTGGTTCTTCTCGTTTTTCTCAATTTGAAGATGCGAAAAGTTTTTCATGATAGACTTTGGTATCTGAACGTGAGAATTAATCGGTAAACTCAAAATATCACCCTTTGCAATGGACTCATAAAATTCCAGCATCAACCATACGAGTTTAGTCGTTACTTTAGCCGTCTTCGGGCGGCATTTGGTTTTAAAAAGGCCAATAGGATTATATGCTTTACGATGGATTTGCCGCGTAACCATTCCGACTAAAGTCATGCGCCGTCATTTATGAGGGATATTATTTCGTAAATCAAGAACATACGATTATCCAATTCTGCGATTTTATCGGCACAAATGATGAGTTCGTCGCTTAAATGCTTGGGTATCTGTTCTTTATATTTGTATTTTGCTTGATGTTCCAGCGTTGACCAAAAATTCATTGCTTCTGTGCGGATTTGAATTTCTATGGGCAGTGTTTCTGTTTTGCCGGAATGGTATATCGCAATTTCTATAATGATGTGGTAGCTACGGTACCCACTTGGTTTTGGCTTGGTTACATAATCCTTTTCGCTCACAACATTTATGCCCGGCATTTCTCTTATTAGGTCAGCCAAAAAATAAATGTCTTTAGCGTAGGGGCAGATAATGCGGATGCCCGCAATGTCCCTCAAATGCAACCTGGCGTTTTCTGCCGTAAGCTCTACGCCTTGTTTATGCAGCTTACCGGCAATGCTTTCCGGTGATTTTATGCGCCCGGCTATATGCCCTATGGGGTTATTGTCTTGATAGTATTTATGGGCTTCATGGATAATGTCTAGTTTTGTAAGCATGGTTCTGTGCGCCCACTCATAGGCGAGCAATAATTCTTTCAGTCGTGCAAATTCTTCGTCACTAAATCTCGCTGTCATTCGTAATTTCCTCCGTGTTTAGAATTAAAGTGAAAACCGCGCCGCCATCAGCAGAATTTTCTGCTTTTACATACCCTTTATGCTGGTCGGCTATGGACTTTACAATAGACAACCCAATGCCTGTGTTGCCGCCTTTGCCTTTATAAAAACGCTCAAAAACATGCGGTAAAATCTCAGTCTTAATGCCATCGCCGTCATCTGCAACGATGATGTGTACACTGCTCCCCTTCTTGCGGCAGGATAATGTAATCTTGGACTTGGCATAACGTATTGCATTAGAAATTAAGTTATCAACGGCTCTTGAAGTTAGCTCAGAAATACACTCGTAGTAAATGCTGTTGTCGTCAAGGTCATAAACAAAGCTGATACGCTTTTTATCAGCAATAGCCTGCTGTCGTGCCGCGCATTCTTTAATAATTGCGACTAAGTCTGATTTTTCGGCGGCATAAACAGTGGAGATATTGTCAATTTTTGCAATGTACAGCAAATCTGTTACTAAGTCCGATAGTTTGTCTGTTTCTTCCAAAATGGTTTCGCTTGCCTGTTTTGGCTCCATAAGCCCATAAATTATGCCCTCTGCATAACATTTAATGGACATCAGCGGTGTACGCAATTCGTGTGATGCATTTTGAAAAAAGTCTTTTTGCTCACTATCATAAGCCTTTATCTGCTTCACAGATTTATTCAAAGCGGCATTTAGGTTTTCAAGTTCTGTGTCCCTAAATTCAAAGTTATTGGTATCAAAACCGCTTTTGCCTATACTAAGTGCAAATTTACCAAGCTGCTCTATAGGCCGGGTGATAGAGTTGGCTAAGAAATAAGTAACAACCACAGCCATCACAAACATTATGCCTACAAGCACAAATAAAATTATGCCAGCCCTGCCGATACTCTGTTCGGCATAATAGTAGTTTTCTCGAGTGGAAAGCAGCCGTATAAGAATATTAAAGAGAACGCCCGTAAGCAAAAATGAAATAAACAACACAAAGGAAAAAGCGGCAAGGATTCTCATGCGCAATCTAGTTTTCTTTTCGTTTTTATTCTTCATTACACCCGACCTTCTCTTCTATAACAAACTGCTCACTATTTGCGTTTTTTTCAAAATCTATGCGCCTAAAAATTGCGTTGACCCTCATTGTAAGAGCCATTGGGCTAAATGGTTTTGTTAGGTAGTCATCGCTGCCCAAATCTAAGCCCGTTGCATAGTCCAAATCACTATCGCGAGCTGTTAGCATAATTATTGGCACTATACTGGTTTTGCGTAGTTCTTTGCAAACAATAAATCCGTTAGAGCCGGGCATCATCACATCAAGCACAACTAAATCCGCAGGGCTTTCCGAGAAGGCTTCAAGAAGCAAGTCACCGTTCTCAAAATCCCTCACTGTGTATCCTGCACTTTCCAAAAATGTTTTGATGCCAAGTCTAATATTGGTTTCATCATCAGCAATGTATATTTTCTTTGTTTTCTCCATAATATTTCACCCTTTCCGTTTTATATTGGGCCTGTTCGGAAACCCATTTCCTTTAAAGCTTAATGCGCTTAAGCCGCAGGGCGTTGACCAACACCGACACCGATGACAATGACATGGCCACGGCGGCTATCATAGGGTCCAGTAGCGGGCCGCCCAATAGATACCACAGGCCCATAGCTATTGGGATACACAGGATGTTGTAGATGAAGGCCCAAAAGAGGTTTTGTTTGATATTGGTGATGGTTTTACGGCTGAGAGTGATGGCGGCGGCAACATCGGTAAGGTCTCCGCCCATAAGCACTATGTCGGCAGATTCTATGGCCACATCCGTGCCGCTGCCTATGGCTATGCCCACATCGGCTTGGGCCAGGGCCGGGGCATCATTTATGCCATCGCCCACCATGGCTACCTTGCCGGTGGTTTGCAGTTTTTTCACATTTTTGGCTTTGTCCTGGGGCAGCACCTCCGCCAGGACATTTTTTATGCCTGCCTGTTGGGCCACAGCCTGGGCGGTGGCGGTGTTGTCGCCGGTTATCATCACTACGTTTATGCCCATTTGCTGCAATTGCTCCGCGGCCGCCCGGCTTGTGGGCTTAATTATGTCTGCCACGGCTATTATGGCCTGGACGGTATCGTCTATAGCCATATACATGGGGGTTTTGCCCTGTTCGGCCAGTTTTGCGACGTCTTTGGCATAATCAGCCAGGTTTATGGTATTTTCGTCCATCAGCCGCTTATTGCCTATCAATATGTTTTTCCCGTCCATTGTAGCAGAAATACCCTGGCCGGTGATGGAGTTAAAAGCGGAGGGCTCGGCAAAGATGATATCCTGCTCCAGGCCTTTGTTTACGATGGCTTCGCCCAGGGGGTGTTCGGAATTTTTCTCTGCAGAGGCCGCCAGACGCAGAACTTCTTCCCCATCATATGGCCCGTACGTCACAATATCCGTCACATGGGGCTTGCCCATGGTAATGGTGCCTGTTTTGTCCAGCACCACGGTTTTGATTTTATATGCGGTCTCCAAAGATTCGCCGCTTTTGATAAGGATGCCCTTTTGCGCCCCTTTGCCCGTGCCAACCATAATGGACGTCGGAGTGGCAAGACCAAGTGCGCATGGGCAAGCTACAATTAGTATGGCGATAAAAATACGCATGGAAAACCATAGGCTTTCGTCCGCCCAAAAATACCAACCCGCCAGAGAAGCGATGGCAATAAGTATGATGGCAGGGACAAAACGCTCTGAAATAGCATCCGCCAGGGCGGCGATTGGCGCCTTGCTTCCTTGGGCTTGTTGTACCAATTGTATTATTTGGGCCAGGGCTGTGTCCTTGCCAACCTTGGTGGCGCGATATTTTATAGAGCCGTTTTTGTTGATGGACGCACCGATGATGTGGTCGCCGGCCACTTTGACCACAGGCATGGATTCGCCGGTCAGCATGGACTCGTCCACACTGGTTTCGCCTTCGATGACTATGCCGTCTGTGGGCATTTTCTCACCCGGACGCACAATAATTATGTCGCCGGGCGTCAGCTCGTCTATGTAAACCTCAACCTCATTGCCATTGCGTATGATTTTGGCGGTTTTTGGTGCCAGGCCCATTAGCTTCTTAATGGCCTCGCCGGTTTTGCCTTTGGCCACACTTTCCATATACTTGCCCAGCACAATCAGGGTCAAAATAACCCCGGCTATTTCGTAATATGGCTCATAATGGCCGCCAAAAAAGACATTGGCGGCGGTAAGGTACAGGCTGTAAATAAAGGCAGCAGCGGTGCCCTTGGCAATTAGCGAGTCCATGTTTGGGCTGCGCTTAATAAATAAGGCAGAAAAACCGCGGGTATATATCTTCCAATTAACGGCTACAACAGGAATGGTTAGTGCCAGTTGTATCAAGACATTTTGCGCGGGAAAATTGTGAGGATCAAGGTAGTGCGGCAGGTGTATGCCCATATGATGGAAGAGCATAGGCACCATGGAGATGATAAACAGCGGAGTAGTGAAAATGGCTGAAATTACGAAGCGACGCCAGATTTCTTTGGTTTCGCGGGCTTTGCGGGCGGCCTCTTCGTCTATGGTTTCTTCTTCGTGCAGCCGAAAGCCAGCTTGCCGTACTGATTGTATCACATTTACCACGGAGATTTGTGCGATATTGTATGATAAAGCAAGCTGTTCTGTAGCGAAATTTACATCGGCGCGGGCTATGCCATCCAATTTGCTCACTATATTTTCGATACTTTTGGCACAGGCGTTACAAGACATACCCTCTATTTTGAAAATACGTGTAACAGATGGCAGGGCAAGTCCAAAACCTAACCCGCGAGCAGCAGATATAATGGCATCCTGGTTGGTCACAGCAGGGTCAAAAGAAACAGAAAGTTGCTCTGTGGCAAAATTAACATGGGCTTGGGTTATGCCATCCAAATCTTGCATAGTGCGCTCCAGTTTTTTGGCACAAGCGGCACAAGACATGCCGGTTATATTTAGAATTATTGATTCCATAAGTTGCCCCTTTCGTACATCTATTACAATATTGGGATTATCTTGTTCTTGTCGCGGATATTAGGGCCTTAACGGCATTTTTTATGTAACCGGGCCGGATCTTAGCGGCGGGATTTTTGCGGACGGTCAGGCGCGGTGTAAGGTCTTTGGATGTGATGGCCACGGCAATTACTCGCTCTTGACGATTGGTCTCCAGCTCTTTTACCTGGGCTTGCAGGCTAAAAATTATCTCGGCAGTTATGACGGCCAACTGGATGTGATCTTGTTGTAATTGGGCCAAGTTGGCTTCGGTTTCGGAGAGATTTTGGGTCAGTTGGACTGTTGTTTTGATGATACTTTTACGCAGACCGGCAACCATGGGTACGATAAGTGCCGCCGCCAACATAACTGTTACTGATAGTATTAAAATAGCGATAATGCCTGCATCGGCGACCATAAGAAAATATATGGCCAAGCTAATGATGATGGCCGCAAAAAGAGCACAGGCGGCGAAAAGTGTCACAAATTGACGACCAAAGGGGGATTTTTGCAGACTCATGTTGCACCTCTTTTCAGAAGAAATTCGGCAAAGGCCAGGTCTGTTGGGTGGGTTATTTTGATATTATTGGTGCTGCCCTGTATGATTTTTGGCGAAACACCAATATTTTCCATGAGTTGACAATCATCAGAAGCCACAAAATTTTGTAAACGTGCAGTTTCATGAGCGGCCATCAGGGCTTGCCGCCGAAAGGCTTGAGGGGTCTGGGCCAACCAAAGAGTTTGACGATCTATGGTTTGTATGACGGACATGTTTGAGTCAGACAGTTTTACCGTATCAGTAATAGGAGCGGCCAATGTAGCAGCATTATGGTGGTATGCGGCGGAAATTACAGCATTTATGTCTTGATCAGTCACAAAAGGTCTTGCTCCATCATGAATAACCACGATGACATCACCTGGCGGCACCGCCAAAAGGCCGTTATATGTGGATTCTTGGCGGGTTTGGCCGCCGCGGATTGTGGTCAGCAGTTTGGGGGAATCAAAATACGCGTCGCAATATTCGGAAACAACAAGTATTATGCCATCAATGTGGGTGTTAGCGGCGAAGCGACTGAGACCGTGAGCAACAATGGGCACACCGTCCAGATGTACGAACTGTTTTGGAGTGTCGCCACCAAAACGCGTACCGCTGCCGGCTGCCAGTATTATTACATAACATGGAGTGTTATTGTACATGATGGCCCCCATTTTTACCGATTTTATTAGTTAAAGTTGGCCTTATCAAACCTATCCAGCAAATCTTCAAAAATCTTCATGGCATCGTTGATTGGTTGCGGCGAAACCATATCCAGCCCGGCTTCTTTAAGGAGATTTATTGAGTAATCCTTGCTGCCAGAGGCCAAAAACGCCAGATACTTCTCCACGGCAGATTGACCTTCTTCCCGTATTTTTTTGGCAAAAGCCATGGCGGCAGCAAAACCTGTGGCATACTGATACACATAAAATGCACGGTAGAAATGTGGTATGCGGCTCCACTCACAGTTAATTTGGTCGTCCAGCACCACACCGCCGTCACCAAAATGTTTATCCATAAGGCCGCGGTATAGTTTACCCAAAGAATCAGCATTAAGAGGTTCGCCTCGCTCCGCCATTTCGTGGGCTATCATTTCAAATTCTGCAAACATAGTCTGGCGGAAGAAAGTGCCCACAAATTGTTGGATAAAATAATTTAGCAAATAGTTGTATTTAGTCTTATCAACCGTGGTGTTAAGCAGATGCTCCATCACCAAGGCCTCGTTAACAGTGCTGGCCACCTCCGCCAAAAATATGGTATAGCTGCCATATGGGGCAGGCTGGGTTTTGTGGGTAAAATGGCTGTGGAGGGCGTGGCCCATTTCGTGGGCAAGAGTAAACATATCACCCATAGTATCATTGTAATTCATCAGTACATAGGGGTGTGCTGCGCCATAAACGCCCCAACAGTACGCACCACTGCGTTTGCCTTTGTTTTCGTACACATCCACCCAGCCACTATCAAAAGCAAGACGCACCAGAGCTTGATAATCCGGCCCAAGGGCGGCCAGACCGTCAACCACAGCGGTTTTGGCGTTTTCCCAGTCCATAAAAGTATCGGCATTTTCAACAATGGGTACACGCATATCATACATGTGTAGCTGGTCATACCCCAGGCATTTTTTGCGCAGGGCCAAATAGCGGTGAAACAACGGCAAATTGGCATTTACGCTGTCCACCAGGTTTTTGTATATCTCCTTTGGGATATTGTCGCCTGACAAAGCCTCATCCAAAGCACTGTCATAATTGCGCACATCGGCCACAAACAGGTCATTCTTCACGGAATAATTATATGCCTCAGCCAGGGTATTTTTTTGGGCGGCATATGCGGCATAATAGGTATCAAAAGTATTTTTACGCAGGGTGCGGTCGGCACTTTCCATCAGGCGGCCATATTGGCCATGGGTTATTTCATGCTCGACCCCTTGACTGTCGACAGCCTTGCCAAATGCCATGTCCGCGTTATTTATCATTGTATATATGCTTTGGGCTGCATCACCAATTTCCGATGCTTTGGCCATAATTTCCTCTTTATCGGGAGAAAGCACGTGTTTTTCTTCGCGGAAAAGGTCGTGAAAATAATGGCGGTAGACTTTAAGGCCGTCACAGCCCTCCGCAAGAGCATTTACCGCATCTTCGCCAATGGCGATAATCTCCGGAGTGATGAAGCTGGCTGCTGCCTGCAATTTTGTTGTCAGACCCCGGGCTTTGTCTCTCATGCCTTGATATACAGGGTTTGCGGTATCCTCGTCATGCTTTAGGTGTGAATATAGAATAAGCCGGGAAAGATGGCCCGATATTTCATATCGTTGGGTAAGGCAGGCCAACAAATTTTCTGCAGACGCGCCTAATTTGCCCTCATTAGCCTTTATGGCATCGGCATATGCTCCAGCAACATCAAAGGCAGCCTGCCAGGCATCATCGCTCTCGTACAGGGTGGTTAGGTTCCATTTAAATTCCGGCGCTATCTGGTCTCTGGTTTTTAATTCCGGCATAATAGTCCTCCTGGGTATTATTATCTTCAATTATAGCATACCCCGGCTGGGATTTCAAATATACTCGCTAAACTTAATTCCGGTCCGCTCTTCGCGGAGTGGCCAACCCGATTGCGTATTCACGAAATCAGGTCGGCCGCTAAGGGCGGCTTTTTTATGAAGTTTAGCGAGTATAAAAGCAAAGGGTAGTCAACTTAAGGTCCAAAAAATACGAACCCTATGCCTCTCCGACCTTAGGCCTCCTTCAGACGACTTTCTATTTCTTCCATGGTATTTGCGCTTAGGGTACTCTTTCACAATATATCTAGGTGTATCTAACAGCTCTTCTTGAAACCCCATGATAAGTCAATTCATTGACGCACAATATACAAAAACACTTTGCCCGACAATACACTTTCCAAAAACACTGAAAAATATATTGTCGGGCAAAGTGTTAAAACTCGTCCAAAACCTATTATGCGCATACACGATGATAAAGTGATATAAAACGACGTCTTTTAAATCGAAATAGAAACCTCTGTTTATTACCGAAATAACAAAAAGAATAGTAACAATAAGCCAAAATACGCATCTGCAACCGACCACAAAATAAACCATATTTTTTGGGGAAGATGTCTCTCACGGCTGTCAAGTTGCCAATGTAGGCAATGGAAGCCAAAGAGAATATTGCTGATGCGCTTAGCACAAAGTTTCAATTGTTAGAAGCAAGTGGTTAGAAAGGTCTAGGAAATTTATACGCTGTTAGATGTTAGAAATTTGTTAGAAATGAGGGGTAAAGGACTAAAAAATCTAAAAAAATACGGACTATCCGATGTATCGGAAAGCCCGTATTTTAGCCATTATGCGGATGAAGGGACTCGAACCCCCACGCCTTGCGGCACAAGATTCTAAGTCTTGCGTGTCTGCCAATTCCACCACATCCGCACAAAGCCTTGTCAGTTTATCACTTTTTTGGATCAATGTCAAGGGTATCTTGCAAAAATGTCCCGGCGTCAATGCTAAAGCGTCAATGATAGGTTACAAAATCCTTAGCAATACAATAAACTTGCCTGTCTGCATGGTGCATGATGGGTATTTTGTGTTATTATGTTTATGCAAGATTCTCATCTTATAGTGATGAATGAATTTGTGGTGAATCCATTGTGCCGCTTGAAGGCTTGTGGGCTCGCTGAGGGGCGGGGTTTAATCAACGATTTGTAGTATACCCCATTTGCTACCTTGTCTGGCCCAGGCCAGACCTTCGGAGAAATTACGTATTTCGTTAAGTGCAACAGAAACAACAGTGTTGCCTTCTCGGTCTATTATGCCCCAATGTCTGTTGTCACCGCCCTGTTCCCAGTCGCCAAGGCGAACCGCCGCAACGCCATTGGAAAAGTCACGCACCTCATAAAATATTGGCGGCACAACTTCGTTACCTGTTCTGTCAATAAAACCCCAGCGGGTATCCGGGCCCCAATCTGTGCTGACGGCGGCAAGTCCTTCGGAAAAGCTGTACACACTGCTAAACTGAAAGGGCACCACTTCGTTGCCCGTCCTATCAGCAAAACCCCAGCGAGCGTCCGACCCCCAGCCTGTGCTGACGGCGGCAAGTCCTTCGGAAAAACTGTGAACACCGCTAAACTGAAGGGGTATCACTTCATTGCCGCATCTGTCAATAAAACCCAAGCGACTATCCGGCCAACTTCCCTTGCTTACGGCCGCCAACCCTTCTGAAAAATTTCCAACCCAACAATATGCAGGCAGTGCAATAACATTGCCTTCTAAGTCGATGAAGCCTTGACGCGTGTCCCCGTCATGTTCATATGTTACCACAGCAAGCCCTTCGGAAAAATCCCCTATGTAGTTATAGATAAAAGGGGCAATTTCATTGCCCTGTCTGTCTATTAAGCCCCAATGGCCAAAAAGCCGTCCACCTTCCCAATATTCATGCTCGGCTTCCCTATCCTTAATCCACATCGCCGCAACACCGTAAGAAAACCTAGGCGAAACATAACCCGCAGGCATAAAAAAGTAAACGTCAAATTGAAAAGGTACCACCATCTCGCCGCCAGTATCAATAAACCCCCAGCGCTCGTAACGCCAGCCGCTGTCACATCTCACCGCCGCCAGCCCTTCGGAGAAATATGTTGCATAAGTAAATTCCGGCAGAATAGCCCAATTGCCATTTGTGTCAACAAATCCCCAGCGCCAAGCACTCCCTTCGTCCATAGACAATGTTGCCACCAGTCCTTCAGAAAAATCATGGGCATTGCCGAATTTAAAAGGTGTAATTTGCTCCCCATTAGCATTGAAGAAAGCCACGCCGCTGTGGTTCGATGAAAATATACCGGCCACCCCATAAGTAAATGTGGGAGCACCACGATACGCGTAATGGGGTTCGGGGTGCGGATGCTCCAGAGGTATGACAATCTCACCCAAGTTATTTATGTAGCCCATTATATGCATGCCGCTTTCAAATACCTCCACCGCTGCCATGCCGCCGCGGAAATCAAAAACCGCGTCAAACTCCCAGATGGGTTCCACAAGCCATCTGATGACGGAAGTATCCATTTCCAAAACAGGCTCCGGTGTGGGTGCCGGTGTGGGTTGTAGCGTAGGAGTTGGCACGGGTGTTGGCCGCGGCGTTAGTTGTGGTGTCGACTCCGGTTCATAATCATACTCTATGTGGTCGTAGTCGTTTTCCTCTGTGTCCGCATCAGAACCACAAGCTGACAGTATCAGCACAAAGGCCAAGGCCAGCATAATTATCAACACCTTACGCATCATTTTTCTCCTCTCTAATCAGCGTGTCTTGGATGATATAGCGTGGGCGTTGTTTTACTTCCAGATATATTTTGCCGATGTATTCGCCAATGATGCCTGTGGCCAACAGCTGCAGACCGCCTATGGCCCAAATGGATACGATGGTAGAGGCCCAACCCGCAGTTGTGTTGCCTTGGGCGTAGTCTATTAGAAAATATATAAGGAGTATCAAGCTGGCGACAAAGGAGGCCAGGCCGATGAAGGAGATAATGCGGATGGGGCGGATGGAAAGGGATGTGATGCCCTCGATGGCAAAGGCCAGCATTTTTTTAAGGGGGTATTTGGTTTGCCCGGCAAAGCGCAGGGCACGTTCGTAAGTGACTGTGGCGGTTTTGTAGCCTATCATGGGAACAATACCGCGCAAAAACAGGTTGACCTCTTTAAAGCAGGCAAGGCCTTCTAGAGCGCGGCGAGTCATAAGGCGGTAATCGGCGTGGTTTGGCACAATTTCTACGCCGATAAGACGCATAAATTTGTAGAAAGCCATGGCGGTGCGGCGCTTTATGAAGGTGTCTTTTTCCCTTTTGCTGCGCACGGCATATACAATGTCGTTGCCGGCCCGATATTCGGCCAGCATGGCGTCTATGGCATCTATGTCATCTTGCAGGTCAGCATCCATGGATATACTTACATCCGCATGGTCTTTGGCTACCATAAGCCCAGCCAAAAGGGCGTTTTGGTGGCCACGGTTACGGGAAAGATTGATACCGGCAAAGATGGGGTTGGTGCTGTGAAGCTGGCTGATTATATCCCAGGTGCGATCCGAAGAGCCATCATTAACAAAGAGTATTTTGGAAGCAGCGGAGATTTCTTTGGACGCAATAAGAGCCGCCAGCTTTTCTTTTAGTCTGGTGGCGGTTTCGGGTAGCACTTCTTCTTCTTTATAGCAGGGTACAACAACATATAGTATCGTTTCCGCCATATTGCTTCCCCTCCTCATTTTACACTCCTCGCCCGCATTTCATGCTCCATTATTTCTAAAAGGTGCGGTTTTGTTTCATCATCCAGAAGGAATGTAAAACCCATATGGCAACGGCATTTTTGCTGGCGTTGGCCGTCTAAAACAAAGTCAAAGCCTTTTAGGCAACGAGAATTGCAAGCGGTGGGGTCACTTAACCTGCTGCAATTTCCGCCTTTTAGGATTGCATCTTTCATTACATCCGGCCATTTGGATACCTTTTCTTCATAAGAAAGAACATTATCCGCATATATACGCAGCATTGGCATTTTCTTTCGGAAAAGAAAATTAGCTACTGTGCGTTTGGTGGGTTTATGAATATAGGATACGACATAACCGTTTGCTGTTTCTCTTATTTTCCAAGTGCAGTCATTCTCTTGCAAATATGTGTGTAATTGGTTGATAAAGGTTTCGTGTGAAGTTCCTGCTGATATTAAAAAGTCGTTGAATGTTGTGCTCAATCTTTCATCCTCCGGTGCAACTCTATTAAGAATTGTTCCTTCATGGTAGGGTGCAGAATTATGGTGTGGCGTTGGTCTTCAGCTATATATTCCAGTTCTATGCCGTCCTCGTGCTCTACCAGGCCTATAATATTGGTGTAAAATATCTCCTGTTTAGATGGGGCGATTAACAAATGGTCGCCCCAGGCTTGATAATAGCTGCGAAATTTGATTATCATACTGCCTGCGCTGATAAGTATAAGCAGGGGCCAGCAAACAACTTGCAAAAGCATATCTCCTATGCTAATGCCATATATCAGCGGCACAAAAACAGCAATTTGCGCCGCCATATGCAATTGGCGTTGTTTTTTCGGCAGTAGCTTGGTGTATTTTATGCTTTTGTCCATTATTATTCCCTTTCTCATTAAATGAGTTGTGATACTACCTTCCGTGTCTGCCCCAAACAATATCCGAAAACAGCTCCGGTGTCCAGTCCGGTGTAACTGAAAACCTTGGTAACACAAATGGGTCGGTGTTTCTGTAAACATAACCCCAGTGGGTGGCAAAGGCCGCCTGTACCCCTTCGGCTTTTAAGGCACTTATGGCATTTTCGCTGTGGCGCCCAAAGGGATACGCAAAGACAGATTGCCACAGGATGGGTACGTCAAAACTTTGGCGTATGTCGCTCCTTATGTTTTCCTCGCTTTCCACAGAAAACATGGGGGTACCGTCAACAAATTGGTGCATATGATGGCCGTGGGGACCGTATTCAAAAACATCCACGGCGGCGTTAAGTTCTGCCAGACTCATAAATTGCAAGGGATAAGCCGCCATAGCTGGCGTTTCTTCTTCGATATTGTTTGTTATGATAAATATTATGCCTGTAAAGCCAAATTCCCGCATAATTGGGGCTGCGTATAGGTAATTGTCCAGATAACCATCGTCGAATGTGATGAGGACGGGGTTTTCGGGCAGGTCAGCATTATTAAACATAAAGTCCAAAAACTGCTGTGTGGTGAGGGGTGTAAAGTCATTTTCGTAAAGATAACGCATTTGCTGGTAAAACACTCCGTCCAGCAAAATCCAGGGGTTGTCCGCATTAGTGGGGTAATAAAATTGGTGGGGCATTATTGAGTGATAGACAAGGACGGGAATGCGAGGCGTGTTTGAAGTCTCGGATTGTCCGCAAGCACTTAGGACTGAAAATATAAACAGCAATGCCGCCATCATGTATAGTTTGTTTATTTTTTTCCTCATCAAGGGCCTCCAATTTTATACAGGCTTTACGACAGTCGCGCCTTAAAATCCTCGTAACCGAAAGTTTTTACTGTGTCAATTGTACCGTCCGTGCGCAAAATAGTCAGCGCAGGCAGAGCAACGCCGTTAAAAGTATTGGTTTTTACCATAGAATATATGGCCATATCGGTAAAGACCAGGCGATCGCCGATCTTAAGGGGCTTAGGGAAAGAATAATCCCCGATAATATCCCCGGCCAGACAGCTTACGCCGCCAAGGCGGTATGTGTTGGGCATATCGCCGGGATGGCTGCTGCCGATGATATGCGGGCGATATGGCATCTCCAGCACATCAGGCATATGACATGCAGCGGATGTATCCAATATGGCGGTGCGTACGCCGTTATCAACAATATCCAGCACCTGGGCCGCCAAAAAGCCTGCGTTAAGGGCCACGGCCTCGCCGGGTTCCAAATATACCTCCACATCATATGTGGATTTTATGCGGTTTATCAAGCCACACAGTCGGTCTATATCATAACCGGGACGGGTGATGTGGTGGCCGCCGCCCATGTTAAGCCATTTAATGCCGTGAAGATGCTCGCCGAATTTCTCCTCCACGGCGGCCATTGTGGCTTCCAGGGCATCAGCATCCTGCTGGCACAGGGTATGAAAATGCAGACCATCAATGCCCGTCAGCATATCCGACCGAAAATTGGCGACGGTAACACCCAGGCGGGAATTTGGCGCGCATGGATCGTATATGGGTTTTTCGTGCTGTTGGGTAGAAAGCTCGGGGTTTATACGCAAGCCAACACTTTTGCCGCCGCAAAGTGGGCCGAACTGCTGCCATTGTGCAAAGCTGTTAAAAGTTATATGGTCACAAATGTCCAGAACTTGGGCAAAATCCCGCCGGTCATATGCCGGGGAATACACATGGTTTTCTCCGCGAAAATACTGATGAGCCAGCATGGCTTCGTGAAGACCGCTGGAGCATGTGCCATCCAGATAGCGGTTTATCAGCGGATAAAGGGAATACATAGCAAAGCCCTTTTGGGCCAGCAATATTTTACAGCCCGTGCGTTGTTTCACTTGGGCTAATATTTCCAGGTTTTTGGTTATTAACGCCTCATCCACGATGAAATACGGAGTCTCCGGCGCATGTACATCGAAATTTATCACAAATTCACCACCTAGTATGCTCTAAACATGCCAAGTATTTCGTCCAACTGACCCATGTCGGTGCTGCCGATGGAAATAAACCGCACAAACCGACCGTCCATATTGATAAAATTACGGCCGATGGCGGTGCCGTCGGTGTCATCCCAAAGAATATCCCAGGTATACCAGCGTTGGGCACCCAGGCGGCTTGTTGTGTCGTGTACGACAAAATCCGCCATATCTCCAAAGGCATCACGCTGAGACGCCACAATTTCTTCCATAAGGTATGGCGCTGTCACGTCCCCTTCTTCGTAAGGAACCCACAGAATACGCAGGTCTATGCCCGAATAGGTATCCTCGCAATAGGCGTGTAGGTCAAAAACAAAGGGGGTGTCGTTGTCTTTAAACAGCTCCGCGGTAATTTCCGCGCCGGCAGGTACCATGGTATCCGGGTCAAGCCAATACATTTCGGCAACTTCCTCGTCACTCATCACGGCCCAGTTTTCTGGCAGGTCAAAGCGCAGGCCAAAATATTCGCTCACAAAGGTATTTCCATCCCACACGCCGCGGGCAGGGGTGGTGGTTTCGCCGGAGCAAGCGGCCAGAAATACAACTACAAATAGTATAAATATAACAAATAGCGTCTTTTTCAATGGAGTGTCTCCTTAATCCACTAATGTGGGGTTAAAATCCTCGCGCCAAGGCAGGCCCCATTTGTTAAGTTCGGCCATAAATGGGTCTGGATCCATTTCTTCTACATTAAAGACACCGGCACCTTTCCAACGGCCGTCCATCATTAACATGGCACCTATCATGGCAGGTACGCCGGTGGTGTAAGATATGGCCTGGCTGCCCACTTCGCGATAGCACTCTTGATGGTCGCAAATATTATACAAATAGTAATTTTTAGGTTGGCCGTCTTTTACGCCTTGGAAGATGCAGCCGATATTGGTTTTACCCACGGTGCGTGGCCCAAGGCTGGCAGGGTCAGGCAACACAGCTTTAAGAAATTGCAGAGGAACAATGTCTTGTCCCTGGAATTTTATGGGTACAATAGAGGTCATTCCCACATTTTCTAAGCAGCGCAGGTGGGTTATATAACTTTGACCAAAGGTCATAAAGAAGCGGATGCGCTTGATGCCGTTAATGTTTTTGGCCAAACTTTCCAGCTCTTCATGATACAATAAATACATATCTTTTTGGCCAACTTCTGCAAAGTTATATTCGCGCTTAATCTCCAGCGGCGCGGTTTCTATCCACTGGCCTTTTTCCCAATACCTGCCGTTAGATGTAATTTCTCGGATGTTAATTTCCGGATTAAAATTGGTGGCGAAGGGATAGCCATGGTCGCCGCCGTTGGCGTCCAAAATGTCAATATAATGTATCTCGTCAAAATGGTGCTTTGCGGCATATGCGCTGAAAACGCCGGTGACACCGGGGTCGAAGCCGCAGCCTAGCAAGGCCATAATGCCCGCATCCTTAAAGCGTTGCTGGTAGGCCCACTGCCAGGAATACTCGAATTTTGCGGTGTCCAGCGGCTCATAATTGGCGGTGTCCAAATAATTGGTTTTGGTAGCCAAGCAAGCGTCCATGATTGTTAAATCCTGGTAAGGCAGCGCCAAATTTATCACCAAATCAGGCTTGAAGCTATTTATCAAGGCAATAACCTCGTCAGTATTGTCTGCATCTACCTGTGCTGTGTGTATTATTGTGCGGCCGCCATCCAGCTTGGCTTTAAGCTCATCACAGCGAGCTTTGGTACGGCTGGCAATCATAATTTCGCTGAAAACATCGGGGTTTTGGCAGCATTTGTGGATGGCCACACTGGCCACGCCCCCTGCGCCTATTATCAGTGCTTTTCCCATAATAATTCCTCCTATGACAGTATTAATAGCAATTCTCTTAGTATCTTACAAGCCGTGGCAGTACTGATGCCAGTTGTATCAAGATGTGGTGCCAGTTCCACCAGGTCACATCCTACTACATTCAGTTGCTTCAGATGCATCATGGCGGCCAAAAGTTCCGTAAATGTGACGCCGCCGGCTTCCGGGGTGCCCGTGCCGGGAAATGCCGATGGATCCAGTACATCCAGGTCTAGGGTAAAGTACACAGGCGCGTCACCCAGTGATTTAGCCATATTGGCGAAGCCTATCAGGCCAAATTTCTCCAGTGCAGCATGGGTTTTCGCCCACTCAAACTCCTCTTTAGCACCAGAGCGTATGCCAAATTGGTATATTTTGCCATCACCCAAAATGTCGTGGCAACGGCGTATAACCGTGGCGTGAGACAAGTTCTGGCCCAGATATTCTTCCCGCAAATCCGCATGGGCATCCAGATGGATTATGTGCAAATTAGGGTATTTTGCGGCGGCGGCACGTATAGCACCAAGGGTCACAAGATGTTCGCCGCCCAGCATTATGGGTATTTTGTCATCAGCCAAAATTTGAGCCGTTGCGGCCTCAACAGCATCCAGTGCAGGCTCTGGGCGGCCAAAGGGCAACTCCAGCTCACCGGCATCATATATTGCGGCATCTTCAAGGTCAGCATCCTGATACGGCGAGTATGTTTCTAAACCATGCGAATCATGTCGCATAGCCGCAGGACCAAAACGTGCACCTGGACGATTAGAGGTTGTAGAGTCATAAGGCGCGCCAAAAATCACAATTTTTGCCTCATCATATGGATCATCACAACCTAAAAAGGTTTGCATATTGCCGGTTTTGTTAAGCATTGTTTAGCATCTCCGTCACGTAATTTGGCAGGGCAAAGGCTCCGCGATGCAGCCGGGTGTTGTAATAATGAGTTTTGATACCCAAAGTATTCCAATCGTCTATATCATCCGTCGCAGACGCAAGAGTTTTTGAGCCAAAGCCAAAAAGCCAATGGCCGCTTGGGTACGTAGGAATGTGGGCCTGGTAGGCAGAAGCGATTGGAAAAGCCCCTTTAAGCTTGCCATAAGCACGGGCCATAGCAGCGGCATCATTAGCATAATATGGGCTGCCCAACTGGTTGACGCATATACCATTTTCACGCAACCCATTGTAGCAATTTCCATAAAATTCTTTGGTAAATAGGCCCTCTCCGGGACCGAAAGGATCAGTAGAATCTACAATAATAAGGTCGTAGGCGTCTTGTGCTTTGCGGATGAATTTCAAGCCGTCTTGATAATATATGGTAAGGCGGCTATCATCCAAAGCACCGGCAGTTTGGGGCAAATATTCTTTACACACAGTTACAACTTGCGGGTCAATCTCTACCATATCCATTCTGGTTATACCGGGATATCTGGCCAATTCGCGCACAACACCGCCGTCCCCGGCGCCAATAATTAAAACCGATTGTATGCCAGGATTGATGGCCATTGGCACATGTACCATCATTTCGTGATATGCAAATTCGTCTTTTTCTGTCATCATCATTACGCCGTCCAACACAAGAAAACGGCCAAATTCCGGCGAATCGAAGATATCAATGCGCTGGAATTCGCTTTGCGCGCCGTATAAATGGCGACTGACCTTGATGGACATTCTTGCATTTTCTGTGTGATTCTCAGAGAACCATAGCTCCATATTTCACCTCACTCTACAACAATACATATAGTTGTTCCACAGCCTCATTCTGGGTGCCTGTTAGTGTGCAACCTTTGGCCTTAGCATAGCGGATATAGTCTATTGCCGACTTGGTAACTTGCTCACCTGGGGCAATTATGGGTATGCCCGGTGGATAGCACATTACAAGCTCGACAGAAACGCGAGATACACTATTTTCCAAGGACACTAATTGTTTTTCTGCATAAAATGCCTCTTGAGGTGAACATGACACAATAGGATGTATATATTCATAATCTAACATACCTTGGGGATTTCGCCTGTGCAGCCTGTAAATTTCTGACAAAGCCGAGCAAAGCCGCTCTATATCCTTCATTCTATCGCCCACAGACACATAGGCCAAAAAATTGCCTATGTCCCCCATTTCTATTTGTATGTCATATTCGTCCCGCAGTATATCGTACACTTCACGTCCGGCCAAACCGGTTTTAAGGGTATTGACGGACAGCTTTGTAGCATCAAAATCATAAATACTGTCGCCGTTAATAATCTCTGCACCAAAGGCATAAAATCCGCCTATTTGGTTTATTTCTTCTCGGGCATATGCGGCCATTTTACCCACAGTTTCAAAAATTTCTACGCCATTAAGTGCTAAATTTTTACGACTAATGTCCAGGGAAGACATCAGTAAATATGATGCCGAGGTGGTTTGTATTAAATTAATGATTTGTCGTACATATGCAGCATTCGGTTTAACACCAAGTAGCAAAAAAGAACTTTGCGTAAGGCTGCCACCGCTTTTATGCATGCTAACCGCAGCCATATCTGCTCCTGCCGCCATGGCAGATATGGGCAGGCCTCGGCCAAAGCTAAAATGGGTGCCATGGGCCTCGTCCACCAACACCAGCATATTGCGGGCATGAGCCATCTTTACAACTGCCGGCAAATTGCTGCAAATACCATAATACGTAGGGTTGTTGAGGAGAATGGCCACAGCATCAGGATTCGCATCCATAGCTTGCTCTATATCTTGAAGCTTCATGCCCATAGAAATGCCTAGATCCGGCTGCAATCCGGGGTCGATATAGCAAGGTATGGCACCGGAAAGTATCAGGCCGGTTAGGACACTTTTATGGACATTACGGGTCAGCAATATTTTGTCTCCAGCTTTGCAGGCAGACATAATCATAGCTATAACAGAAGATGTGGTGCCGCTTACCATAAGGAAAGCCTGGGCAGCACCAAAAGCATCGGCGGCAATTTCTTCGGCCTCCTTAATTACAGAAACGGGGTGGCCTAAAAAATCCAGACTTTTCATGGAGTTAACGTCCAGGGACATGGCCTTTTCGCCTAAAAACGCCGTAAGCTCTGGACTGCCTTTGCCTCGCTTGTGACCCGGCACATCAAAAGGCACAATACGCTTGTCTTTCATGTTTTCCAGAGCTTCCATAATAGGTGCCCGTTGTTGCAGCTTTATGTTCATTTATCATACTCCTTGTACATCAATCACCAGCAAAGACATTTGTGCCGCTAAAAATCTCAATCATCTCCCGCCGCAGGCTGTTGGTTATGTCCAGCCTGGTTTTGGGTTTTATTTCATATACATCGCTGTTAAACAAATAGTTTTGCAAATCAACTTCTTTTATAAGCATTTTTGTGTGGAAAATGTTGTGCTGGTACACGTTCATGTCAATGGCGTCATATTTGTCCATGGTTTTTTCGTCTATATAATCCTGGATGGACGTAAGCTCGTCATCCCTAAATATTTTTTCACCCTGCATATCCCGCGTAAAGCCTCGCACCCGATAATCCATGGTGATAATATCAGAATCAAAACTGCCGATAAGATAGTCCAGAGTGGACAGGGGGGTTATTTCACCGCAGGTAGATACGTCAATATCCACCCTAAAGGTGGCAATGGAGGTCTCCGGATGAAATTCCGGATAAGTATGCACGGTAACATGGCTTTTGTCCAGATGCCCCGCAATAATTTCCGGCACGGCCTGTACGGTTTTTTCGCATTTACGTAAGCTTTTTTCGGCAATTAAAAAATTAACCGAAGAGCCTTGGGGGTCATAATCCTGCTTGGACACAGAAAGAACCGTAGCACCTATCATTTTTGTAAGCTCGTGCAGTATGCCCGTCAAGCGTTCGGAATTATACTGCTCTGCAATATAGGCGATATAGTCCCTTTGCTCCCTTTGGCCCTTAGCATAACATATGTCATAAATGTTAAAACCAAGAGACTTGGTAAGGTTATTAAAACCGTACAGCTGCAATTTGTTCTGCATGGGCATGTTCCTCCAGCATTTAATTAATAATGTTAAAAAACCCCAGTGGTCATAATTCTACCACCAAGGCAACACAAAATCAGTCCAACCGCCACCTAATTATAAAACACTCAACAATTTCTGTCAAGAAATAAATTGAAAATTCTTATTGAAATTTGGCGTGAGGTGGTGTATGATAGTGGGTGTGTAACAACAGTTTAACAAGGAGGTGCTTTTATGGCACATTTAATTAACGACAAATGCATTTCTTGCGGTGCTTGCGAGCCTGTTTGCCCGGTAAACTGCATATCTGCCGGCGGCGATATCTATGTCATCGATGCCGATGTGTGCATAGATTGCGGAGCTTGCCCACCAGAATGCCCAGTAGACGCTATCGAAGCTAACTAATTTAATGACACTGCTAAAACCGGGGGTGCCAAGTGGCTGTCTCCCGCTAGGTTGCTTGTAGGGGCGACCTGTGGCCGCCCGCAAGGTGCTTAGGCGACCACAGGTCGCCCCTACGTTTATAGGTTTCGTGCATCACTAAACCAAGGAGCATATTATTATGAACAAATTATATATCTGGCTTATAGTGATTTTGGCTGTTATTGTGCGTCTGGTGCTTGCCGGCTTTGACGGCCTGTCCCACCCCACAGACATGCAGGCTTTTAGGGCCTGGGGCCATATGCTGGTAGATGGTGGTTTTTCAGCATTTTATGGCGACCCGCGCTTTACGGACTATCCACCGGGGTATATGTATGTGCTGGCCGGCGTGGAGTGGCTGCGGCACGCAATAAATTTTGCTCTGCAATTTTTTAATTTAGGGAGCCTTGATTTTGGTAGCCTAGGCCATAATATGCTGATAAAGCTGCCAGCCATAATAGCAGATGCGTTTACGGTGGTGTTTATATACAAAATAGCCGCAAGATTTTGTGAAGGCGACAAGAAATATATTGTGGCGTGCATTGCCGCTTTGTTGTATGCCTTTAACCCCGCCATTATCATGAATTCTGCTGTGTGGGGCCAGGTGGATTCCATACACACTCTTACCATCGCCGTCTCGTTATATCTCATCTCCATAAACAAAATGTTCGCCAGTGTGCTTATTTTTGCCGCCAGCATTATGATAAAACCCCAAAGCCTGATGTTTTCTCCCATATATCTATTTATGTTTTACAAATACGTCTTTGGCGATGGGCAACCCAAATTTAACGCAAAGCAGTTTGGCAAGCTGGCGTTATATGGTCTGGCTTGTTTTACTCTTATGGCCGCCATTGTAGCACCTTTTATAGACTGGGCCAATTTGCCGCCAAATCTGTTGGACATTCCGGTTTTTGAGCAATATATCCGCACTTTTACCACATATCCCTTTGTCACCCACAATGCCTATAATATTTACGCCATGTTAGGGCTAAACACCGTATCTCTTAACGAGGTCGCCTTTTTAGGCATAACATACGGTGCCCTGGGCACTGGGTTTTTGGTTGTTATTACCCTTTTCAGCTTTGTTTTGTTATGGCGCAAACACGACGCCGGCAGTATCTTCTTCGTGGCAGCCCTTTTGGTGTTGTGCACATTTATGCTGTCCGTGCGTATGCACGAACGCTACGGCTTCCCTGCCTTGGCCATGCTATTGCTGGCATATGTCACCACGCGCGACAAGCGTATGTTGTGGATATATATAGGCTTTTCGGCGGTGTTTTTCCTTAATTATTTTGATGTGCTGGCCATGTCTCTTGCGGGCTTTAATTGGGCACAAATAGCCCACACCGCTCGTATTTTCGCCATACCTGCCGTGGTGCTGTTTGTTTACACCATTTATTTTGCCCTGCGCCACTTCTTTCCTGCCATGCCAACGCTTAGCCCGGCACGGCTTAATTTTAAGCGCAAAGACGTCGTTATTTGCGGCACCATCACGGTTTTTTACGCTATTTTTGCTTTTACCAATCTTGGTAATATGTCCTCGCCAACGCTGTATTTCCGCGGCGAATCCGGCCACGCTATTGTGGCGGATTTTGGCCAGGTGCATCATGTGCAGCGGGTGCAGTATATGCTTGGGCCGCGGGACAACCAAAGTTTTTCTTTAGAATTTTCCGAGGACGGCCAGGTTTGGCATTCTCGCACGCCAATATCCGCCCGCAACGTTTTTGCCTGGGGCTATTATGATTTTGACAGCCAGCCCCGTGCCCGCTTTGTGCGCATAACCCCCACAACCCGCAATCTTTATATGATGGAGATGGGGTTTAGGGATCATAATTTGGACCTGATACCGGATATTTTCGTAACTACCCGCACGGGATGGCAGCTTTTTAGCGAACAGCGCACCGTGCCGCTACAAACACGGGACTATATGCATTCTACATTTTTCGACGAAATATACCACCCACGCACCGCATATGAATTTTTGCACCAAATGGATGTTTTTGAATGGAGCCACCCACCCCTTGGCAAGGTTATTATATCCGCCGGCGTTAATGTTTTTGGCATGACGCCCTTTGGCTGGCGTTTTATGGGGGCGCTTACGGGGGTGCTGATGCTGCCATTGCTGTATGCCTTGGCTAAGGCATTATTTAACGACAGGTTTTGGGCGGCTTTTGCCACCTTCATTTTTGCTTTTGACTTTATGCACTATACCCAAACCCGCCTGGCTACCATTGACTCCTATGTGGTGTTTTTCATCATGGGCATGTATTATTTCATGTACAAATACACCCAGACCAACTTTTTTAGGGACGACATGGCCAAAACCCTACAACCCTTGCTTTTCTCCGGCATATTTATGGGCCTAGCCATTGCCAGCAAATGGCAGGGGGCTTATGCGGCCATTGGTTTGGCGGTTATTTTCTTCTGGACGCTGTGGCAACGGCATAGGGAACATAAAGTGCTTATTGCCCAGCGCTCTACCAGCAACAAAAGCGAAAGTCACGAGCGTTTTTGGTCATATGCGGCCATCACCTGCCTGGCCTGTGTTGGCTTTTTTGTGGTGGTGCCGGCTATTATCTATATCGCCAGCTATATTCCATACTGGAACACCGGCAGCCTGTACCCAGACCGCGGCTTTTTGGCCGCTGTGTGGCAAAACCAGGTTGATATGTTTAATTATCACTCCGGCCTGGTGGCCCAACATCCCTATACATCCAGTTGGTGGCAGTGGATTATCAATTACCGGCCCATCTTCTTGTTTTCTAACGACCTTGGTGGCAATATGGCTCAGGGTATATCATCCTTTGGTAACCCCCTGGTATGGTGGGGCGGCATTGCGGCTTTTGTGTACTGTGCTTACGCGGCCTTTGCCCGCCGTAGCAAGGTAGCCATTTTCCTGATGATAGCATACCTGTCGCAGATTTTGCCCTGGATTTTTGTACCCCGCATATCCTTTATTTATCACTATTTCCCCAATGTACCTTTCCTGACCCTGATGATAGCTTATGCCCTTAAAGAATCCGGCGTATTTACTAAAGATTTTTGGGCAAACATAGGCATCACCCCAAAAACCGCCGCCGTGGCCTTTGCTGTGGCCGTTTTTGCCCTGTTTGTGCTGTTTTATCCTGTGCTTACCGGCACGCCCATTAACCGTGAATTTGTAAATATGTATCTGCGGTGGTTTTCGTCCTGGGTGTTGTTGATTTAAGCATAGTTGGTGAAGCGTAAAGTTGCTTGCTTGAGACCGCACCAAATATGGACAAGTGGCATAGTATGTGCAAGGGTGTTGTTATAGCCCACGGGGAGGTGCGTCTATGTTTGGTTTGCTTGGCGAGGGCTTTTTTCCGGGCTTTAGTCATTCGCTCTTTTGGCTTTTAAGGTTTGACCTTAGGCCTTTCGGATTTTTGCCCGATTGGCATTCTGATTGGAGCCGCTGGTAACAAAATTTCTTGGTGACAGATTTCCGGGCGGTTATATGTAGCCGCCCGAATTCACCAATTATGGACAAATGGCATAGTATGTACTAAATGCAACAAAGGAGGCATAACTATGTTTGGTCCATTTTGGGGCGGCTCTTGGGGCGGCTTTAACGGCTTTCACCGTCACCACCATAATCACTTTTGGGGTTCAAGACCCTGGGGCGGCTGCGGGCCCTTTGGCTGCGGGCGCGGCTTTTGGCCCGGCACCGGCAGACGCTGGTGGTAGGCACATTTAGACTTTCTGTAGGGGCGATCGTCCTCGATCGCCCAAAATTAGGCATATCGGCCATTTTAAGCGAAGGGCAAGCACCTTCGCTTTTCTTTGCCCTTCTTAACGCCGCTGCCGCACTGTTCCACGTGGAACATTTTATGGAGCATTTTATCAAACTTATATTTCCACAACAATTGTGTACGGCCCATCGTTTATCAGCCTTACCTTCATGTCTGCACCAAAGATACCAGCGGCTACCTTGGCAAAACCCGGGTTGCTACGGCAGCACTGCACAAAGTGCTCGTACAGCTCATTGCCCAGCTCCGGCGGGGCGGCATCTATAAAACTGGGACGGTTGCCTTTTTTGGTATCTGCGCACAAGGTAAATTGGGATATCACCAAAATTTCGCCGCCAATATCACTGACAGACAGATTGGACTTGCCATTTTCATCCGGAAAAATACGCAGCCTTGCTATTTTGTCTGCCAGGGCTTCAGCTTTGGTTTCGGTGTCACCGGCGGCAACGCCCAAAAACACCAAAAGGCCCCTGTTTATTTGGCCCACAATTTGGCCGTCTACTGCAACATCCGCCTCCAACACCCTTTGCAACACAATTTTCATAAGTTACGCGCTCCTTTTTCATTTTTTTAGTAGTAGCATGATTATACCACAAACAAATCCAAATGCGTTTGACTGCATCCTTCTGATATGCTACAATATATAGCAAACGGCTTTTCAATCCGTGACTGCGTTCGGCTAAAACACCAAACGCCCCTTGGCGTTCTGTTTCCCTTCACGCTCACGGTTTCAAAGTCCGCTTGCTATAGGCAAGTTCAGGCATAAACATTTATCGTCCTATCCATTAAAAAATTTAGGAGGAATTATTATGGAAAGAGTGTTTAACTTTTCGGCAGGACCATCGGTTTTGCCAGAATCTGTACTTAAAACAGCAGCAGCCGATATGCTTAATTACAAAGGCAAGGGCCTGTCTGTTATGGAAATGAGCCACCGCTCGAAAGATTTCATCGAAATTTGGGACAACACCCGCGCTGTTTTAAAAGACATCATGAACATTCCAGATAATTACAAAATTCTGTTTCTTCAGGGCGGGGCGTCTTTGCAGTTTTCTATGATACCCTTAAACCTTATGACCGAGAAAAAGCGTGTTGACATCATGGATACGGGCGTTTGGGCCGCGGGTGCTGTCAAAGAGGTTCAAAAGCTGGCCAAGGTTGTAAATGTTGTGGCGTCTTCTAAGGCCACTGATTATGACCACATACCCCATATTGACCCTGCAAAGTTTGACCCGGAAGCAGACTATTTCCATATTACCTCCAACAATACAATCGCCGGCACAAGAATGATCGACAACTGGCCGGACACAGGCA
>Ga0123355_10000833_pt1 | contig 42355 bp, 17 predicted proteins | sample TergutEmb28metaG_3_FD_89872 | JGI IMG/M metagenome (GOLD analysis project Ga0123355, IMG submission 89872) | Embiratermes neotenicus P1 segment gut microbial communities from Petit-Saut dam, French Guiana - Emb289 P1 | ecosystem: Host-associated > Arthropoda: Insects > Digestive system > Gut ...
TTGATCTTCGACCACTACATTAAGTGCAGGACCTGTCCCACTGTTCTCTACTTCTATTGTGTATACAATCGCATCGCCACGTTCGACTTCAACTGCTGTTTCCAATGTATCACCATACTCAGGCGTCGCTGTCTTAGTCACGGATAGATCAGGATATACTTCATCTTCTTCATCTACTTCATGGTAGATAACTTCACTTCTATAATCGGTGTCTTCACCATCTACTTCTGTGATGATGGCTTGGTTACGGAAGATTGTGCTATTTGGTGTCGCTGAACTTACTGTCGTTGGGATAATAAGCATAAATGTTGTATCTGCTGCCAGCTCTTCAATTGTCCATGTTACTAGCTGACCACTTACTGTTACGACTACTCCTTCAGCTTCTAGCTCTGCTATTGTTAGTAATGGTCCGGTGGTGCCGAACTGACCTTGGATACCCGCTTGGTTTATTGTCAGATAGGCCGGGATTTGGTCTTCAACTACTATATTAAGTGCAGGAGCTGTTCCAAGGTTCTCTACTTCTATTGAGTATACAATCGTATCGCCACGTTCAACTTCAACTGCTGTTTCTAATGTATTACCATAATCAGGTGTCGCTGTCTTTGTTATTTGTAGCTCAGGAGCACCAATAAAACGGGTGCCTGTATAGTTAATGTCATAATTATTTAGCGCATGAGTACCCGGAAGACTTAATGGCGTTGCCCAGAGGATATGTTCAGGGCTACCGCCCTCACCACCACCAGTATTATCACGATGAACCGGTACTGTTGAACCACGATTGCCTTGCCCATGGTCATGTGGTGCATTAGCCCTATTGCCACCGAATACTACTCTATCACTAACTGTTAAGTTGTGATACCAGAGTGTCCAAATTCCACCACCATATTCGACTGCTGAATTGTTTCGGAATGTTGCATCTCGTATATCCATCCTTCTATTCCCAAGAAGGATACCGCCGCCGTTATCGCGGACACCATTTTCAACATCATCTGTACCGGCATGGTTACCAGTAATTGTTCCATTAATGATTGTAACCGGACCAACAGAATAATCTGTTGACGCAACAAACATACCGCCACCGCTATTGCCGGCCCTATTTTCGTGAATCGACCCAGACACATTATTGATTGTAACCTCGGTACGCGGACCAACATATATACCACCGCCATTACCGTTTACCTCATCTAGTGCTTCGTTGTTATGAACTACACCGCCAGTCATGATAAACGTTAATGGGTAAGTACGAATAGGATTTGCTCCTATATTAAACAGACGAATTCCGCCACCTATGCTCTGCTCAGCTACGTTATTACCAATGAAACCGCCTTCCATTATAAACGTACCGAATTCGGAAGCAAAGTCAACGCCACCTCCGCTGTACGCAGCAGTGTTATTAACAATAGTGGCATTCCCACCGATTGTTAAAGTTTGATTATTGTTAGTACCAATATGGATGCCTCCACCCCTTGCATTCGCAACTACTCCTGTTCCTATTGCCTGGTTATTCCTGATATCCGCTTCACCGCCAATGTATATCGATCCCCCGTTAGCGGAACTGTGCATAGCACCACCTTGGTAAGTGCGAGCAGTATTACCCCTCATCTCACCGCCGGTCATTGTAAAGGTTGTGCCCGCATGATAGAAACGTATACCGCCACCGTTAGTTGCGGCCGTATTGTTATTGATTCCGCCACCAATCATGGTGAAGCTACCGCTGACTTGCAATCCACCACCGCTATTTGATCTTGCTTCGTTATATTCTACAAAACCGTTATTGATTACTGTTTCTGATCCCGAACCGCGTATATATACACCACCACCTAGAAGTCCTGCTTGATTACCTTGAATTCTAGCAGCACCGTTCATTATGAATCTATTGTTATTGCCGAGCATTGCCACTCCGCCACCTTCGCGTGCTTCACTATTCATGATTCTGGCAGTGCCGTTCATTATAAGTGTGCTGCGGTCTCCGACAAAGCGAACGCCGCCGCCAGCGCGTTCGGTGTTTGACAGAGTTGTCAAGTTAGTATGACTGTTTTGAATAGTGGCAGCACCATTCATTATGAGCGTGCTACGAGCGCCTTCAACAGTAATACCACCACCAAAATTAACATTACCGGGAGCACCGACTAAATCGCTAACACCGACAACACCACAAAGTGTGACATTAGTCAGTCTGAGTGTTGTATCAGCACCAACAATAAAGTGCCTGCCCGTACCCAGCGGTCGAGTGATTGTAAAATCGCCAACGAGTGTTACATCCACACCTGATGGAACTAAAATTGGTGCACCTGTTATGGTAATATTATTATCGATTGTGATTATCACCGTTCCAGTAGCACCCTCTACTGCACTTCTGAGTCCTGCTTCATCGTTTACAATGCTTAACATTTCAATATCGATATATTCATTATAATAAGCAAGTTCTATTTCTTCTGCTTCATTATTGTAGTCATCTTCGTAGCTATACTCATCTTCGTCATAGTATAACTCGTCAGCATCAAATGGAGTTTCTGCACCATCCGAGGAATCATATGAGTATTCATCCTGATAATCATTGCTATCAGCGACCACTCCTTGATATACGAAATCCTCATCGTAATCTGTCGCATAATCCAGGAATCCTGCTGCAATGGTACTAAGCATCATAAGTGTAGCCATTGTTATTGCAAGCAATCGATTTCCAATGTTGGTTCGGCTAACACGAGCCGAGCGCTTCCCTTTTCTAAAATTCATCAGTTTGTAACTCATAAAGTGCATCCTCCATTTATCCTGTACCATCTTTAGTTAGTTATTACTTGGTATAATATACTCTATTCGCTGAGATTTCAAGTGCTTTTTTACATTTTCGCAAAATAAAATAATCACACTTTTGTACCATAACACACACCCAAACCATTTGCAATAGTCTGGGTGTGAAAAGCCATTTTTTGGGTATGAACGGTCATTTTCCGTTTGTTCAGAAGCATATGGTTAAATTTCGCTATAAAAAATGGCTCTGTCGATATACATATTTCTCCACATAGCGGTCCGGCGACCGTTTAATGGGCTGTTGCGACCCCGTAACAGGGTGCGAGGATTCGCAAAAAGGCTGGCAAGACCTGATATAAAGGAGCGCAGAAATGTTCATATTCTCCCTAAATTCCGCATGTAATTGCCGAATATTTAAGAAGAAATTATCACGTTGGGAAGAAGAGCTGGAATATGGCAAGAGCGTGAAGAAAGCAGAAGATAACTTCTGTATTGCATAGGTATGGTAAAACTAACGCATTTTTCGATTCATGATACAAGCAAGAATATTAAAAAGCAACCCTGAACGCTGTTTGTGATAAGCATTCGGGGTTGCAACTTTATGTAACTACATCAGCCTCTCGTTAGTATTTGAATCTGTTCACCTGCGGGCGGGTATGACATAATGGTTGCTGCTCGCAATATCAATCTTCGGGCAGATGAACAGAACGTAGCGCTTGTATATGATAATTATATGCGAAATAGGATAAACCCGTTCGGGCTTTCTTCAGGAGGTATACTGTTCCTCCCAAAGAAAGCCCGACAATTAAAAAATCGTGATACTATTCTTCTGCTATTCTATTTCTTCTGGTTCCGGCACTACTACCAGACAACGTCGAGTTGCATCTCTGTGTATGCTGATATTTGCTCCATCATACAGATACACATCTCCGCAAACATCCCAACAGTAGTTAACTGATGCACGTATGGTAAATCTACCGTCACTTCCGACTACAACATTACCTTCATTGAAGAATCTTGAGCCGGTTACATTTTCTACCCAACCATTAACAATCAGGTTACCGCCATCTGCAACTGTTATTGTACTTCCATTACCTTGGTTGTTGACTCTTCCGCCAGGAAGTACCACTAGATTACCTTCAATAATAAACTCTACATCGCCACGTTGTATATTTAATGTGGTTTGAACATATAGTGTTCTTCCTTCAGGTATCACGAATGGACTGTGCTGTGTAAATATGCCCAAGTTACCGCGCGTCGTAAGGATAACATCGCCATCCTCAAGTAAATCTGCTAAACGATTTGGATTTGTGCCATCAAAAACTGCATCTACAGTAAATGGCTCAAGTACCAAACGTCTGTCTGAGCGCGTGCCGACGTTGTGGAACGTAATACCCGGCTCACCTTGTAGGAGAATCGGATCAAGAATTGCTATTGCTAATGTGTACTCGCTATTAGATAAGTTAGCAGGCACAGTTACGGAAAACTCAACTTCTGTACGTCCATCGTTAGCAGGAATAGAGATATTTCCGGCTACACCTAGTTCTGCAAAGCTACGATAATCAATGCGTGTGCCGTCAGCAGTATAGCGGTGTGCCCCGGCTGGAGGACGTGCATTGTTTATTGGTCTGTGACGTGGCATCCATTCAGTGATGTCGATATCTTCGATGATTTGTCTGCCCACCACATTGCCGTTGCTATCTACGAATGAGGCTTCAAATGGCCAGCTGCGATAGAAGGGCGCAACACCTCTATTGTTTACTACAATTCTCACATCCACTGTTTCGCCGCGCACAAGTTCACCTGTTACTTCGGCTTCTTCAAGTGTGAATCTGTAGCCCATGTTATCGTATGCTGCATCGTTATTCTTGTGTGCACGCTGCATGTCACCGGTTGTGGCATTGGTGCGTCCGGCATTCGGTCCGCGAGGTGCCATATTCGATACATGTGTCCAGCGGAATGAATCTAGAGTGTTCATAATATGAACTCTATTTATACCATTAGCATTACCCCATGCTGTGCTGTCACGACCATAGTCATGCATTGCACCTCTATGGAGGTCACCCATTAGACCTACATCAAATTGTACGTACTGCCAGAACCAGTTGGTTGGGCAAGATACGTCGCCGTATTCGCCACCTGTCCATGCATGCATCCAATGTGTTGAATGCTGGGAAGCAGTTGTATATTGAGCACCGCTAAGACCGGTAAATTCAGGTACATTTGCCATATTTGCATTAATGTTTCCGGGACCTCCTGTTGGTCCGCCGTGACCGGGCCAACCACCCAAGAACCCTTGGCTTGCTGCATTGTTACCAGCAAGATTTTGACCTGTCATGCCTACAACATATTGAATGTTGTTATTATGACCTGTTTGATCGTTAAATTGACCGAAATTATGTCTTGAAAGAATCCAGTTCGGATAGCGCATACCTATTTGTACATTGTCATTAGATGCGAAAGCATCGACATAGTGTGTTACAAACTGATATGCAAGTTGAGCATTCGGGAATGTACCCGTGTCTGCTGCTGGCCAGTTATGCCACTCGCCCCAGCGTCCAAGTGAGCCGAGTTGAACATTGGCAACTGCATTCCAGACTGAACCTGGACGTGCAATTTCTCCTGCCAATGCATTGATTGCTCTTTGATGATAATCAAGCATTAAGTGATGCTCATATCTTGGACCCAGACCAACGCCGCCTGAAATGTCCGGTGGAGGAGTCAAGTACCATGTACCTTCAGGACCCCAGAAGTTATCCGGATGCCATCCATGGCTATTTTGTTGAGCCGATGGCGCTGCTCTTAGTCCGATGGGACGGCGATACGGAACACATCCGTCAGCGCATATTCTAAGATCCGCACCACTTGCCGGGTTTGGTATTGTGCAATGGAAATATCCTGACATGAATCTCGCAAAAAACGCTGCGTTCGGATCGTTAGGATTGCGCATTCTTTGATACAAACCATCTCCCGGATCAAAGTCTGCACGATTTGGAATATTATCATCGCAAGCAGCATTCGGACGGTTTGGTTCTTCGCGCATTCTTTCAATCAGCCATGTGGGAATATCCGCAATCGCTTCGTTACGTAAGTTAATCATTGCAAGCTCTGTGTGACTTCTATTTAGACCTTGTGGGTCATTGTCATACCAGCCACCCATGTAGTTATCACCATACCAATAGCCAAATGGTGAGCCAAACGGATAGTCCATGACGAAACGCAATTGAACATATACACCCAGTCTGGCATACTCTGCAAGTGCTTTCGTAACAAGATTTCCACGTGCACATTGATATTGATCCATGTTCGGTCCAACTACCGGATAGTCACCTTTTGTATACATTCTGACATTGTCCCAATCAAATACACCTGGCTCGGGCTCAAGGCTTCTCCACGATACATATGCATAGCCATAGAATTGACCATCAAGAGGTCCATCAGTTTCTGAGAACGGAATTACATTTCCTGTCTCCGGACATGTTGTTGTGTGAATCCAAGTTGCAGGGCAATTTTCAGGATCTGCGCATGTGTGAACAGGTGCTTCACTGCTTTGCAGATTTGCACCACCACCTCTTAGCGGGTTGAAGATAATATCGAAATCTTCCGTCGGAAAATATACACCTTCAGGGTTATAGCGATCAAAGCTTGTTGCTTGGAGTAATGTTGCAGTGTTTGTCGGTAAATGCACAGCAGTGCCTCTGCGAGCAGTTTCGGTATTACCTTGAGTTCCGCCTGCCATACCGCGCCACGAAATACTTACAGCTTCCGGATCTGGATTACCAATTTGATCCAATCTCAGACGCATGCCGGTCCAGTCTCTGAAGTATTCCATACCAATACGAGAAAGACGTTCAGCATCTCTGTCCGGATCATTATCTGCGCCAAACCACTCCGGCATTTCTGTCCAACGGAAATGCTGATTGCCAGCATTAGTTGGGTTCACTTGTGCCGGTCTGGCGTACTCTGCACGATATTCATCCATATCGTTAAGGACACGATACAACCAGCCATTTGCAACGACATAACTGACATTCGGGCGTCCCATAAAAGTGAATCCCGGTACGCCTTCAATACTAATGTAGAATACGTTTCTTGTATCTCTATCAGGACGTGCATGACCCGTGGCAACTGCTCTGTTCCATGGCGTTGCATCTTCAATGATGGTATATAGTACATCACCACCGGATGTAGTTCTTAGAGTAAGATTACCTGCTGTATAGCTGGAATGATTAACGCGTCCCCACTCACTGCCCGTCATCTCATCCACACGACCTGTAAACTGTGCAAATGTTACACCTGTTACAGGAGGAAGTTCCTCCTCTTCAAACTGTGCATTAACAGTTAATGCATCCGGACTTTCCGACTCTGTCGCCACTGCCGGAATTGTGATAGCACCCATTATGATAACTATCGACAATATCCATGCAATACTTCTTCTTAAACGTTTGCTCATAATATGTCTCCTATTCATTATTAAACACCACTTAATTAGTGTTCCTTAATAAGTATTATATGATTGATGGTGTCTCATTTCAAGACTTATTGTAATTTTGTAAGAATTACCAAATTGGTTTGTGGAATATGTCTTTTTGTCCTTTTTCTAGCTGTTGTTGGCAACAAAACAATGCTCCTCCCAAAATTAAGTCTGAACTTTCTTTGGGAGGAGCTATTATTTCTACCTATTCAGAAAGATCGTGTTTGTTACACTTTTACTGTAATGCTATTCTTCCGGCTCTATCACCGGACAACGTCTGGTTGCATCTCTGTGAATGCTGATATTTGCTCCATCATATAGATACACATCTCCGCAGCATTCCCAACAATAGTACACTGATGCACGTACGGTAAATCTGCCATTACTTCCAACTGTGACATTGCCTTCGTTGAAGAATCTTGAGCCGGTTACATTTTCTACCAAACCATTAACAATCAGGTTACCGCCATCTTCAACCGTTATTGTACTTCCGTTACCTTGATTGTTGACTCTTCCGCCAGGAAGTACAACCAGATTACCATAGATTTGAAGCTCTACATCGCCTCGTTGTACATTCAATGTCGTTTGGATGTATAGAGTTCTTCCTTCTGGTATCACAAATGGGCTGTGCTGTGCAAATATACCCAAGTTACCACGTGTTGTCAGGATAACATTGCTAGTTTTCAATAGGTCTACTAAGCGATTTGGGTTTGTGCCATCGAACTCAACAGTTGGCACAACCACTCCGTCAGTCACAACAAATGGCTCAAGTACAAGACGCATGTCGCTACGAACCGGATAGTTATGGAAACGGATACCTGGATTGTAATCTCTAAGAATCGGATCCAGTATAGCAATAGCTAAGGTGTGCTCACCTTCAGGAAGGCTTGCAGGAATTGTCACTGCAAAATTGACTTCACTACGTCCATCAAATGCCGGAATATTCACTGTACCTTGTTGTGCTTGCTCAGCGCCCGGACGATAGTATACGCGTACTTCTTCGCCTGTAATATGACTGGTGACATAACGGTGATGTGTCATAGGCGGTCGTGCATTACTGAATGCACGGTGACGTGGAAGCCACTCTACGATATCTACACAATCAATAATGATTGCATCAGCTACTTGTCCTTCAGCGTTGATAAAGGACACTTCAAGCGGCCAGCTACGATGGAATGGCGCAACACCGCGGTTGCTTACAACCATGTTCATGTCAACTGTTTCGCCACGATAGAGATTGCCATCGACTGCTACTTCTTCAACTACAAATCTATAGCCCATGTTGTCGAACATTGCGTCGTTGTTTTTATGCATTCTTTGATCTGTTGCATTACCTGGACGCGGACGACCCGCAATCGGACCACGAGGTGCAAGATTCGATACATTACTCCAGCGGAAGGCGTATATGGTACGCATGATGGAGTTGAATTGCGGCTGTCCCCATCCGGAAACTAAATCACCACGTGAGATATCACATGTTACTGTTGAGCGAGGCGCTGCAGGGTTGGCAACGGAGGCAGAGGTGTCACCATACTCGCCACCGGACCATCTGTGCATCCAAAATGTAGGATCAGAGACGGCATTATTAAAGTTAGCTGCAGGAGTTCCCGGTATTCCTGTAAATGCCGGTACATTGGCCATATTGGCATTGCGGTTATACGTTATACTTGCAATGTTTACACCAATACCCGCATTGTGACCCGGTCCGCCTGCATGGTCAGTCGCACTTAGGTTTTGCTGTGCAATAACATTGACTTGTTCAAAGTGGGAAGTCTGACCGGCTTCATCATGGAAGTAGCCCATGCCATATCTCACACCAATCCAGTTTGCATAGCGCATACCAATGTGTACATTGGGGTTGCATGCGAATGCATCTATGTAGTGACGTACAAATGGATACGCAATTTGAGCATTCGGGAATGTGCCGGCATTTGCAGTTGGCCAGTTGTGCCACTCACCCCAGTGACCAAGTGTGCCGAGCTGTACTTGCACGACTGCGTTCCAGTCAGAACCAGGTCTTGCAATTTCTTCGGCTAGTAAGTTAATTAGTTGCTCGTGATAATCTAATAGTAAGTGGTGGTCATATCTCGGTGCAAGACCTACCGCACCGGAGATTGCAGGCCATGAGTAGTACCACATACCTTCCGGTCCCCAGTTGTTGTCTGGATGCCAACCTGCGAGGCGTTGGAGGCGACCGGTTCCATCAGAACAGTTGCCATCAACATTTGCTCTAACACCTGCCGGACGACGATAAGGAATACAACCGTCAGGACATACACGAAGATCAGCACCACCGGCTGGATTTGGAATTGCGCAACGGAAAAGTCCGTCTGTTACGCGTACAGGTTCGCCTTCTGCCGGATAGTAATATATTACGTTATCATAATGTACGAATGGTTGATCTCTAAACCCTTGCCAGAATAATGCATGGGTATCGTTAGAATCTCTCATTCTGTCAAACAAACCATCATCTACATAACCGCCTTCGCCGCCATTTGCATTAGCATCCCATACGAAGTGACGTCTGTCAGGTTGGAATGGGATATTATGTTCGCAATTGTCATTTGGACGATTTGACTCGCGACGCATTGTCGCAACAGCCCAATCAGGAATATCTGCAATTGTACGATTTCTCAGGTTAACTGCACTACCTTGTTGTGCAGCACTAAGAGGAGTACCGCCATCATATGGAGGTGGGAAGTAATGCGCCGGAATCGGCACAAAGCCCGTGCCTGTTCTGTGGCCTGTTGGAAGATCCATGATCATGCGCAATTGAACATATTGTCCTCTGCTCGCATAATCTGCCATTAAATTTTCAAGCAATGGTGCACGCGGACCCCATTCGTCTCTATTTGGACCCCATACAGGATAGTCGTTCCAAATATATATTCTGGCTTGACTCAAGTCAACTTCATCTCTATTGGGCTGTAGACTTCTCCAGGATACATATGCATAACCCAGCGATTGTCCGGTGGGCGCACCACCTGATTGCATATTGGCACCGCCCCCTACCAGAGGGTTGAGAATGATACCAAAATACTCAGTCGGATAGTATACGCCTTCATCGCGTACACGTGCAAATCTCGCTGTTACAGGCATTAAAGATGTTCCGCCTGCAGGTAGATGTGCCGGTGTTGTACTGCGAACTGTTGCATCAAAAGCTTGCCATGAAATGCTGATGCTTGCCGGATCCGGGTTGCCCAGCTGATCAAGACGTACTCTCATACCTGTCCATGTTCCATGGTATTCCATATTGATACGGCTAACCCTGGTAACTGTATTTGCAAACCATTCCGGTGTATTTGTAGCAGCTTGATCTGCTGTTGCTCTATAAAGCCATCCATTTGCTACGAGATAATGTATGTTAGTGCGACCATGGCGGGTAAAGCCACCTTCTCTGCCTGCAATGCTGATGTAGTACACATTACGTGTATCTCTATGTGCACCCTCTACTATTGTATAGAGCATCTCATCACTTGTTGTTGCACGTAGCGTAAGGTTTGCAGCTTGCACTGATGAGTAGTTTACTTCATCCCACTCACCTAGTCTTCCCATAAACTCACCGAGTGATACAGGATCGCCTAAAGGAGGAAGTTCAATTTCTTCAAACTGCGCATCAACCAATACTACACCGCCACCTTCAGGCATCGGGAATGCAGCGTTGATTTCAGTCAAAGTTATATCGGCAACTCCTGTTACATTCAAAGTACCCGGCACCAACACTTGTCCTGTTGGAGGAGTTACTGTTAATGTCATGAGGGTTCCGGCTTCTTGTGCGCCTGCCGGTGTAATTACTACATTTCCTACAGGAACTGTTGACGCTTCGCCTACTGTTACAGTGTATGTTGTTGGCTCAACACTACCAGCACCATGTTCGTATATAGACCAGTTGTTATCAGGGCTTGTGGGTACACCTAACCAGTTTACTGCCCAGTCAGCGGTTACGAACCAGTTGGCAAATGTTCCTGTTTCAAATCCAGGATTTGCCAACAGATTTGTTCCGGCCGGACCTGTCAGAGAAAAGCCATCCAGCATGATGTCGTTCGCTGCAGATGTTCCGGTCTCAATTAAAAAAGTACGCCAGTTGCCACCTGTTGATGTTGCAGTACCTGTTATTTGTGTCCATTCTGCATAATTTACAGTCCTGTTCGGCACAAAAACTAAGTTTCCACCGCCACCTTCAGCACGAATATTCAATGCAGTGGCATTACCTCTTGCCCATACAGAAAATTCAAATGTTCCGATTGGGAAGTTTATACTCTGGTGTGGCGTGAAGCGGGCTGAAGATATCGCTCCGTTTCCTTGGAGTCTTAGTGAATAGTTGCCCGGATCAAATGCATCCAGAGCTTCCGGTTCAGTTGCCATTGCCGGAACCGCGACAACGCTTAACGCGATAGCCATCACTAAAAGCAATGCAAAACTTCTTTTAATAAGTCTTTTCATATGTATCTCCTATTTAATATTTTGCCATTTTATTCTGAGGTTGTGGCTCCTCTTTTTCAGCTACATTTACTTAAGGTTGTGCATTCCTTTTTCTCTGTTCCAAGAGAAACCGCAAGTACATATATTCTCCACATATCACCTCACTCTATATTAATGTATCATTATTCTCAATACTTACTTAGTGTTACTTAGTAAGTATTATATGATTAATATTATCGCATTACAACTATTATTGTAATTTTGTAAGATTCACCAAACTGTTTGAGTGAAACCACGTCTTTTTTTATCGTTTTTATTAGCGTTAACGAAAAACAGTACTCCTCCCAAAAGTAAGTATGGACTTTCTTTGGGAGGAGTACTTATAAAGGTAGTCGCTTATATAATTTTTACTCTTCAGGCTCTGGTTCTACTGGTGGTGGGCAACGTCTGGTTGCATCTCTGTGTATACTGATATTTGCTCCATCATATAGATACACATCTCCGCTGCATTCCCAACAATAGTACACTGATGCACGCACGGTAAATCTGCCCTCGCTTCCAACTGTGACATTACCTTCATTGAAGAATCTTGAGCCGGTTACATTTTCCACCCAACCATTAACAATCAGATTGCCGCCATCTTCAACCGTTATTGTACTTCCGTTACCTTGATTGTTGATTCTTCCGCCAGGAAGTACCACTACATTACCATAGATTTGAAGCTCTACATCGCCACGTTGTACATTCAATGTCGTTTGGATGTATAGGGTTCTTCCTTCTGGTACCACAAATGGGCTGTGCTGTGTAAATATGCCAAGGTTACCGCGTGTTGTCAGGATAGCATTGCTTGTCTCCAGTAAGTCAGTTAAGCGATTCGGATTTGTGCCATCAAATTCAACTGTCATTACCGGCGGTACATCCACTGTAAGGCCGTCAATAACCAAACGTCCATCTGCACGTGTGCCGATATTGGCGAAACGAATGGCTGGCTCGTTATTTCTGAGAACAGGATCTAGAATCGCTATTGCTACAGAATACACACCGTCTTCGGATAGTTCTGCTGGTATTTGAAGTTCGAAGTTTACAGCATTACGTCCATCGTGTGCAGGAATGAAGTAGGGACTATCTACAGGATGTATAGGTAATGTACGTAATTGAGCAGCTGTGCGATAGTACACAGTATGCGTTTCGCCGATTGCATTTACTACTTCACGAGAACCGGCAGGAGTTGGGCGTGCATTATTTATCGCTCTGTGACGTGGCATCCACTCTGTGATATCCACATCTTCGATAACTTGGCGATATGCTATATTTCCGTCTGCATCAATGAACGATACTTCAAATGGCCATGTACGGTAGAATGGTGCAACACCTCTGTTGTTAACTACCATACTCACATCGGCAGTTTCGCCACGTATAAGAGCACCATCTATTTCAATTTCTTCGATCACGAATCTGTAGCCCATGTTGTCATGTGCTGCAAGATTGTTTTTTTGTATTCTTGTTGCTGCTGATGTTGCAGGTTGAGCTGTAGTCACATTATCCGGTCCGCGTCGCAATAGATTTGATGTGTTTGCCCAACGGAAAGCGTAGATTGTACGCATGATATTGATGCTGGTATTATCCCAGTCTCCGCCATATTGATTAGGAATACCGGAAGCGACATTTATACCTGGCAAATCGCGATGCCATGCACCGGAGGAACTGTCACCCCATTCGCCGCCTGAGAAGCCACCGCTCATCCAGAAGGTTGGGTTACGGGCAGCATTGGCAAATTCATCAATATCGCGCATGGTTGGTGATGATCCGCTGTTGTACCAACTATCGCCTTCAAGTCCTGTGAACTCAGGAACATTTCTCATATTTGCATTAATGTTGTTATGCAATATGTAGTTGTTGTTCCAACCCCCACCCGGAATTGGATTTTGACCGTGGGTTCTATTACCACGACCCCAACCATTTGGTTCCCAATTGTCTGCAGCTAGATTTTGTCCGGCTAATGAGTTCCATACTGTGAAGTGTTGATTCTGGGCTGCCTGGTCGTGATGTATACCCATATTATATCTTGTAGCTATCCAGTTAGCATAACGCATACTGAGTTGTACATTGTCAATTCCGGCAAAAGCGTCAACATAGTGGCGCACGATTTCATATGCAAACTCTGCATTGGGGAATGTGTCTTTATCTTCTATTGGCCAATTATGCCATTCGGCCCAGTGACCTAAAGAGCCAATCTGAACTTGTGCTACTACTCTCCATGGGGAATCGGCATCGGCAATTTCTTCAGCCATCGCTCGAATAAGTGCCTCATGATGTATTGCAAGCATATGATGCTCATATCTCGGTCCAAGACCCACCATACCACTGATATCATTAGGTGAATAGTACCATACACCTTCAGGACCCCAATTTTGATCACGTTGCCAGCCTGCACGTTGTTGCGAAATGCCACGAGCACCGGCAGGAAACTCATCATTTGCATTAAAGTCAGGACGTCTGTATGGAACACAACCATCCGGGCAGACACGTAAATCAGGACCGCCATTTGGAGCAGGAATCGCACAACGGAAGAAACCGTCCATGATTCCCTCTTGCTGTGCAGGTGTTAGAGGTGCACTTACGGCAAGTGGATTTTCAGGATTTGCTGCTACATATAATTGTTGATCTCTGAAGTTTTGGAAGAAGAGATAATCAGGATCAGCAGGATTACGCATTCTGGCAAATAATCCATCATCAACAAGAGCTTCTGCAATGTCACACCATACGAGGTGAGGTCTGTCAGCTTGAAATGGAATGTTATGCTCACATTCAGAGTTTGGCAGATTTGATTGCCAACGCATATCATGAATTACCCATGTCGGAATATCAGCAACTCTGCGGTTCATTAGATTAAGATATGCAAGGCGTTGAGCTGCAGTTTTGGCTCCGGCTTCAACGGGATCAGGGAAAATAGGGTGAGTTCCCGGTACGGCAAGTCCCGGACCACCATGAGGACGATCCATAATCAAGCGTAGTTCAATGTAATGTCCTCGATCAGCGGCTGCTGTAAATATATCATCTAATAATGCGCCACGCGCAGGCCATTCGTCACGACCGGGACCGGCAGTTGGTAATGCTCCGTGAACAGATAGTACTGTTTGATCCAAATCAATTACACCGGGTTCGGGTGACATATCACGCCATGCTACATGAACAAAGCCCATTACTCGTCCACCCGTTGGAGCACCTGTTCCTGCAACGGGACCGCCGCCCATCAATGGGTTGAGGATAAGTGAGAAGTCTTCCTGTGGATAGAGTGCACCATCTCTTGCCTCACGGACGAATTGTCCGACAGGAGCTAGGCTCGTGCCACCAGCTGGTAAATGTCTCTGTATCGTCGTTCTGGAAACAAGTCCGGTATCCCAGCCTTGCCATGAAATGCGTATATCAGCAGGATCAGGAGTATTGCCGTCGCCATCTTCAAGCTGATCTAAGCGTAGGCGCATGCCTGTCCAATGTGTATGATATTCCATACCAACACGATCCAGGCGCACTGCACTGCCTAAGAAAAATTCATTTGTATAATCTCTAACGCCTGCATTACCTGTACCGGTCATAGTAGGAACACCTGGATCAACTCTATCAGCTGTAGGGCTGTAAAGGAACCCATTAGCCACTAAATAATGAATATTCTGGCGACCATGGAAAGTAAATCCATCATCTCTGCCATCAATACTGATGAACCAGATGTTTCTTGTGTCGCGGAATAAACCTTCCACTATTGTATATAGAACGCCACCACCGGCGGTCGCGCGGAGTGTAAGTTGGTCATCACCGGCTCCGTCTGTCACCGCATTGTGGTCAACACGGTTCCACTCACCGGTTACTACATCGTTCCATACTTCCAGTCTGCCGGAAAATTCAGAAAATGGTACACCGACCGAAAGCACTTCTGCTGCTAAAGGTTCTGTATCATATACTTCAGGCTCCTCTGCAAGAGCGCTAACTGCCAATATGCTGACCATGAAGCTTAACGCTAATAATAAGGCTATAATCTTTTTTATTGATCTTGACATTATTTTCTCCTTAAAATATTTTTGTCCCATTCCTTATGGTCGTATTCGAATGGCATCACGATTGATGTTAAGGGGATTACTTCCATCGATAAGTCCGTTGTCTATGAATATTGCTCTGGCACGTACCTCAAACCTTGCGTTATTGATTATGAGACCATAGTTATTTATAGTAGAATTCGTCACATTCTCCACATGCCCGTAATTCACTAAGCGACCACTTCCGGTAATGTTGATAGTACCGCCACCTGTACCGCTACCTTGGTTGTTGATTCTTCCGCCTTCAAGTACTACCACTGTGCCTTTTATAATGAGTTCAGCATCACGTTGTATGTTCAGAGTTGTTTCTATATACAGTGTTCTGCCTTCCGGTATTATAAACGGGCTGTGCTGTGCGAAGATGCCCAGGTTACCACGAGTTTGTAGTGTTACATTATAATCGTCCAGAAGAGTACGCAAGCGTGCCGGATTCGTTCCGTCAAATTCTGTCGTAGGAACCGGTTCAACTTCATCATCTCTTTCAAATAAGAAGATAGGCTCACTAACTAGGCTTCCTTCACCGGCGCCGAATCTGATTCTGGCAGTATAGATTCCTGGTGCTTCAAACTGATCTTTGGAGATTCTTGTGGCTGCGGCACCGGGGAAGTATCCTGCATATACGAAACCGTTATTAAGGGTTCTGCCTCCAATACTTTGCTGTGAGAATACAATAACACTTCCGGTTTCAATCTCTCTGTTTCCTGCAACCAATGCTCCATCCCTGTAAATATCAACATAAACATAGGTGGTTCCGACTGCATTCTTGTTTTCTGTAATAAGGATAGGTTCAATGTCAATAAAGTTTCCACTTACGTCAGTAACATTACCAATGACTCCGAGTACACCGGCACTCGCACTTGTAATGCTTATTCTGTCGATATTAGGTGCATTATTGGCATTGTCTCCCGCATGGAATGCGCCGCGTATTCGTATGGTATTCGGACCTTGTTGCAATGAGAGGGTAGTTGTCACAGGTTCAAATTCAGATCTTTGATTGAAGTCCCCTCTTGTGCCTTGAGCAATCAGCGGCGGAGATGTATCCCCCGGAACTGTGCTCACTGTAAGCAGTCTGGCATTGATTCTGTCGGGATCAGCAGCATTCGGGAAGGGCGAATGTCCTGCATCTGATCCTTGTACATAGTAAACACTTATGTTAAAGTCCCCGGCTGCAGGTGCATTGAAAACAACGTCAACACCGCGGGCGAGGTTTACATTACCTACCATTGCTCTATTGGATACATTTGCTGCTTCAGTTGAGGGTCTGCTGTTAATATTTGTACCCGGAGCGGGAGCGTAATCTCTAATAATACTATGACCTCCGCCCAGATCATAAATTCTATTTGCAGTGCCGGCAGTTATTGGTGTTGTACCATTAAAATTCGGAAATACAAGTCCGGCTTCAGCTTCCACTTGCCATGCTTCATAGGCACCATGCACGAAAACTTGGGCAGCAGATCTTCCGTCTACATTACTTGTCGCTGTTATTGTTGTGGTTCCTCTTGTAAGCACAGTTACTAAACCTGTCTCATCAACTGTAGCGATGACCGGATCCAAGCTTCTCCATGTTACTGACGAGTCATAAGCACCTTCTACAACAGCTCTCAATTGAATTTGACCATTTGCTGTGAGCGTACCGGTTTGTGTGCCGGCAGGCAGTAAGCTTATTATCTGGCGAGGTGCATTGTCTCTGACAATGGCGCCCAATTGACGTATGTCAAAATCATTTTGAATACTTACAACAATTGCAGTATCGGTATCTATCGGATCACCTTCAACAGTAATCTCAAATTCTGCCATTACGGTAGGAGCAGCAATACTTGTAGCAGTTATTATCGCAGTGCCGCCACCAATCGCCAATACAACACCATTATCATCAACTGAAGCAACAGCATTGTTACTGCTGCTCCATGTAACTGCTCTGTTTCCGGCAGTTTCAGGTAGTACAGTTGCTGTAACAGTCAGAATTTCTCCGCTGTCAACAGTAGCGCTCGTCGGATCCAAGACTATTGATACAGGAAGTATTGCCATATCCACAACTGTCACTTCTAAATCGAAAGTAAGAGTAGGGTCTTCAATGCTGGCAACTCTGATTGTTGTTGTTCCTGCTGTTAATGCTTGAACAAGTCCGTTAGTAACAGAAGCTACTTCCGGGTTTGTACTTATCCATGTAACCCCTTGAGTCGAAGGCGTTCCGTCTCTGAGAACAACTCTGGCTTCTACAAGTGCTTGATCCTCACCTGCTGCTCCGTTGAGCGTTAAGTTCAGTTCACTTTCACTCGAGATAATGCCATAGGTTTGGACAATCCTTATTACCCTGCTTCCGCGTCCAATAAGGGTTTCGCTCCATTCAGTAACACCTCTGGCTATTACATCGCCATTCGGGTTTTCTGTAGTTGATGTCCAAAGGTCATACACATTAAATGCACCGCTGAGACCAATATCTTCAAATCTAAGCTCCCTAAGCTGCGGCGTGTTTTCACGGTTGAAAAATCCGATAACAGTATCTCCATTTTCAGTTTGTCCATAATAGATTTGTGTCAGTGGTCTAAATGTTAAACCTGCACCGGGAGCTGTCGTATCTACATTGAAGAAATTTCCACCTGGACTATTACCCCCGCCCGGGAACGTATTTCTGCGGTTTGTGTCATTTCTTACATTCAGCCACGCCGGATTAGCTCCAGCCACGCCATCATTAATTAAGTCAACAAAGCTTTCAACAGGTTGTGCAATAAAGCGTTCTTCAATTAGCTCCATCATAGCCGGGTTAAACATAATATCAAGTGGTATTTCACGTAATTGCGGTAAAGAACCGGATAGTTGAATACCACTGCCGCCTAAGGTTTTTAACCCAAGAACATGCTTAAGTTCTGTATGCACACCTGCCGGTGCTCCCATGTCATAATCAAAAACTTTAGTTTGATGACCATCCAATATGACGCCATCTCTGCGATTCATGTTTGCCCAGAAATTAGTAGCGTCATGTTGATTCATGGTTGTACGCCACATGTCAGGCACTATGCGACCTCTTTCTTGATCATTAAAGCGACCCCAACCAGGACTGGAGTTTTGATCTTCAGAGATACGAATCATATCTGCATATGTTGCGCCATCTTCATAGAAATTTCTCATTCTTGAGTTAGCAGTAGAGATAAGGAAATCTGTTCCTGCTGCTTCACGCATCCATCTGAGTGCTAGTACATTTGCCATAGGTCCATAGCTTTCCTCATTATTTCGCATGAAGTCAACTTTCATGAATCCCATACCAATGCTTCTGTAAAACTCAACCATTCCTTTTACATATTCTCTGGCTCCCGGTTTAAAGGGATCTATAATATACCAGTTTTGGAAGGAATACGCACCGCCATCACTATTTTGAATATTTGGTGTGCTGTAAGGCACTCGTCCGGGATAATCCTGCGGACTGGCACTTCCAAGCCCTTGTCCTGCGGCAAGTCCATCATTTTCCAAATTCCACACTCTTGATGGACGGCGTACAATATATCTTAGTGGTAAACCATTCGGATATTGTGCCGAAAGTTCAGGATTTTCCAGTGAAAATCTTGTTCTGGTGACTCCATCTGCTTCATACATTTCTGTATTCCAAATAGTAAGATCGGCAAATGCAGGATTATTGTATGCTCTGTTGAAATTCGACGTATTCAAATTCCAACCCACACCATCAGGCATAGGAGCACCAGTTACTCTGTTAATAAAAGGATGTTGGTCGTTATGAGGCATACATGGCCAATATACATACATCATATTAAGCCATAATGGGTTGTGGTATGTACCGGGTATCATTCCATGTGAAAGAACAAAGTTTGAAAAATCTTCATTGGATACGCCGTATGGAGTATATACTCTTTCACCTTCGATATAAATAAACTCTACTGTTTCCCATCCTCTGTAGTGGAATAATGGATAGCCGTGTTGATTTGGTTGTTGCCCGCCTCTGGAGGAATCAACCCAACCGTCCATTGCAATAAAGTCAACGACGCCACCTCTGCCGTCATTCAACTCTAAATTATGGCGACCTCCTATGCCTTCTGTAGTTCCAAGCCAGTGTATTACATCGTAAATTTGCTGAACAAATCGCCACGCATTCGATGTATAACCTTCAACTGTCCAGAATACAGGTGCACGATTATGATAGTCAATCCATGAAGGTAGATAACGATCTATATTGTAGTTAAGCGCATTATGATCGTTCGTTTCACGATAAGTAAAATATGGAGCTAACTGACCATTCACGGGATCCATCAAAACAGAACGGAATTGATAAGCAAGCCAAACAGGAGTGACAATGGTTTGCTCAATTCCTCTTCTGGGGCATAAAGATGCTTGGGGTGATAATATCAAACCTTGTCTGGCTGTTCTGAGATTGTTAAATGCAGCACTAACCTGAGCCTCTGTTGCATTGGTATTTTCCAAAACTGCCTCTGCCAAGGTTAGTTGATATTGTACTTCGGTCCAACCAGCACTGAAATACCGCTCTTCCATGGTTCGTACTGCGTTTACAGAGGTTCTCAGAGCAGAAAAATCAACAGCAGTCTCTAATGCTCCAATCGCATTGTTTAATGCAAGAATTAAATTAGCAATTTCTGTGCTTGTTATGTTGGGATTTAACAGACCGGCTTCGGCAGCTTGCAGTGCCAAAATCATGTCCGCCCATCCACCAACGAAGTCGCTCTCATCCAGTGCGTTAGCAGTGGCGATTACATTTCTGAGAGAAACCAGGCTCACCAAGGCATCTAAGGCTCCAAGCAGCTCGGATGTTGCTGTTGTGATCTGTGCCTCTGTTGCATTTGGATCATTTCTTACAACTATGGCTTGAGCCAAAACTGCTTGCATCGCTGACCAACTACTTGCAGTATAATCTGCATCCGAAAGTGCTTGTGCTGCGTTAATCGCATTTGATAATGCAGGATTTGCGTCAAAGGGAGTAATAACAAAAGCCACAGGTGTAACTGAGCTACCATTGGTATGAGGTATAGTTACAACGGTCCTGAAGGTTTGTACTCCCGCTTCAAGGAATACTCTTTCTGAAAGAGTTACTGCAACAAGTATAGTATTATTGGCTATATTCGGTCGACCCAAAACATTTCTCAAAGTCTCCCTTGCAAACAATCGTTCACCACCAACTGCACTGATTGCACCGGTTGCGCCATTAGCACGTAGGTCAACAGGCACGCCAACCGGAGCAAGATTGCCTCCGGCAGGACCCACATAATTTTGCACTGTTGCTCTATTCATGTTCCATGCTCTGTAGACGAACTCAATTCTGTAGTATCCGGCTTCTACCGCTACAGGCGTGTTAATACTAACCCATTCGCCTAATGCCGGAGCTTGTGTACTCTCCCAAAAATGCAGGCTGCCATGGGTTGCTTCATTATTTACAGAGAAGTTACCAAAATTTGGTGATCTCTGAATTGTACTATTATACGCAAGACCATTACCAAATGGACTAAACCCGGCTGCCCCTTCAACTGCGCTAAATTGTGTTGCAATCGGGTTTCCTATATTTGTTGGTGTTGCTTCAATCGGGCTTTCGATATTCATCGGAGTTACTTCTGCATACGTATAATCCATCGATTGACTTGGTTCGTAGGCAACACCAGTAAAAGTCACGAAACTTAGAACTATACTGATGATTAATATTATTGCAAATATCTTTTTAGTTTTCTTCAACATAGAGTTCTCCTTCATTTCTTGTTATAACCGCCTTAGCAGATTAGCTTACCTGCTAAGGCGGTTTGAGGATTACTGTTTAGTTTTTAATATTTACTTCTTGTCCGACATATTTTGCTTAATCTTCAGGCTCCGGCTCTACCACCGGGCAACGTCTGGTTGCATCTCTGTGTATACTGACATTTGCTCCATCATATAAGTACACATCTCCGCAGCATTCCCAACAATAGTACACTGATGCACGTACGGTAAATCTGCCCTCGCTTCCAACTGTGACATTACCTTCATTGAAGAATCTTGAGCCGGTTACATTTTCTACCAAGCCATTAACAACTAAGTTTCCGGTATCTTCAACGGTTATTGTGCTTCCGTTACCTTGGTTGTTGACTCTTCCACCTGGAAGTACCACTAGATTACCGTAGATTTGAAGCTCTACATCGCCACGTTGTACATTTAATGTGGTTCGAATGTATAGAGTTCTTCCTTCTGGTATCACAAACGGACTGTGCTGTGCAAATATGCCAAGGTTACCGCGTGTCGTTAGGATAACATTGCTTGTCTCCAGTAAGTCAGTTAAACGATTCGGGTTTGTGCCATCGAATTCGACAGTTGGCACTACAACAACAACAATAATCGTATAAACTATGCCATCCGCTACACGCACTGTATCGCCTGTTGCAACACCTGCTAAACCACCTAAGCTAAGCGGCCAGTCCTGACCAGCTACGTAGAATATAACCATATCGTCAGCTGCTTCAAGTACTGTGATCGTACCTCTTAATTGATCTCCAAATGTTGGATGATTGTAAATCATGTCCTCAGAAACAGTAAACGTGATTGTTTGTTCCTCTTGATCAATTACTCCCGCAACATCGTCTATTGATAAGGCAGTAATGTCTAGCAACTCTACAACTGCTAGTGCATCTAACACCAAGCGTCCATCAGGACGTGTACCAATGTTGGCGAAACGGATTGCAGGCTCGTTATCTCTGAGAACCGGATCCAGTATAGCAAGAGCTATAGTAAGTTCGCCTTCTGGAAGATCTGCAGGTACTGTTAATGCAAAGTTAACCGCATTACGTCCGTCGTGTGCAGGAATGAAGTAAGGACTGTCTACAGGATGTATTGGTAATGTACGTAATTGATCAGCAGTGCGATAATATACTGTATGCGTTTCGCCGATCGCATTAACTACTTCACGAGTACCGGCCGGTGCTGGACGTGCATTATTTATCGCTCTGTGACGTGGCATCCACTGAGTGATATCCACATCTTCAATAACTTGGCGATATACTACATTTCCGTCTGCATCAATGAATGATACTTCAAAGGGCCATGTGCGGTAGAATGGTGCAACACCTCTATTATTTACAACCATGTCCACGTTGACAGTTTCGCCACGTGCAAGAGCGCCATCAACTTCAATTTCCTCGATGACAAATCTGTAGCCCATGTTATCGTGTGCTGCAAGGTTGTTCTTTTGTAGTCGAGTTGCATCAGCTGTTGTAGGTTGAGCAGTGGTCACATTATTTGGACCGCGAGGCAACAGGTTTGATGTATTAGCCCAACGGAAAGCGTAGATAGTACGCATGACGTTAATCATGAGATTGTCCCAGTCTCCTCCAAACTCATTGGGAGTCCATGTGCCGCCTACATTTGTCAGTGCCGGCATATTATGATGCCAAGAACCTGATGAATTATCACCCCATTCGCCGCCTGACCAACCACCACTCATCCAGAAGGTTGGGTTACGGGCAGCATTTGCGTATTCATCAATATCAGCCATTGTAGGTGATGAGCCGCTGTTGTACCAGCTATCGCCTGCAAGGCCTGTGAACGCAGGAACATTTCTCATGTTTGCATTTATGTTATTGTGTAAAAAGCTGGTATTATTTGGAGCGCCGGTAGGCAGATTTATGCCTTGCGTCCTATTACCGCGACCCCAGCCGTTTGCGTCCCAGTTGTCTGCGGCCAGATTTTGCCCGGCTAATGAGTTCCACACCGTGAAGTGCGCATTTTGTGCTGCCTGGTCATGGAATATACCCATATCATATCTTGTGGCTATCCAGTTTGCATAGCGCATTGCGAGCTGTACATTGTCAAACCCGGCAAATGCATCAATATAGTGACGCACGATTTCATAAGCAAACTCTGAATTCGGGAAAGTGTCTTTATCTTCTATTGGCCAGTTATGCCACTCACCCCAGTGACCGAGGGATCCTAGCTGAACTTGTGCTACAACTCTCCATGGTGATTCCGGATCACCGATTGCTTCTGCCATTGCCACAACGAGATCCTCATGGTGTTTTGCAAGCATATGATGCTCGTATCTTGGTCCGAGACCTACCCATCCGGAGATGTCATTAGGTGAGAAATACCATACACCTTCAGGTCCCCAGCTGTTATCTTGACTCCAGCCTGCACGAAGTTGCGTAAGACCACGGCCGGTCGTGCCGCCACCTACAAAGTTACCCTCTGCGTTAAAGTCAGGGCGTCTGTATGGTACACAGCCCGCCGGGCAGACACGCAAATCAGGAAGAGGTATAGGAACACCAAACTCATCTAGCTCAGTGCCACGTGATGGATTCGGAATAGCACAACGGAAGAAGCCATCCGTAATTCCGGCTCGCTGTGCAGGTGTTGGCGGTGCACTTACGCCTGCCGGATTTTCCGGATTTGCGGCTACGTATAATTGTTGATCCCTGAAGTTTTGGAAGAAACGATAATGTGGGTCAGCAGGATTACGCATTCTTTCATATAATCCGTCACTAACTAATACAGGATTGCCATAACCATCTAAAACGGGATTGCCATAGCCATCAAGTTGAGGAACCATGAATGGTCTGTCTGCTTCAAAGGGAATATTATGCGGACAGTTCGCAGGTGATCCATCTGCTTGATAAGGTGTGTTCGATTGCCAGCGCATATCATGAATTACAAAAGTAGGTACATCGGCTACCCTGCGATTCCACAAATTCATATATGCGAGTCGTTGAGCCGCACTGAGTTGCCCTGCAAGAGTGGAATTTGGGAAAACCTGGTTGCCAAATGGATCTGTTGCATCTGCAGCCACAGCATTTCCTTGCTGTCCGCTAGGAACGTCCATATGCAAGCGTAGTGAAATATATTGTCCGCGGTTGGCATAGCCAGTAAATATTGTATCCAATAATGCTCCGCGAGTGCCCCACTGGTCACGACCGGCACCTGCTGTAGGATAGGCATTCCAGGCATATGCTCTGGTTTGAGACAAGTCAATTTCATGGTTTTCATTTATCATATCTCTCCATGATACATAGACATAACCCATGACTTGTCCACCACCGGGAGCACCTACTCCCGCGCTTGGTCCGCCGCCCATGAGTGGGTTGAGGAGGAGAGAGAAATCTTCCTGTGGATAGAGTACGCCTTCTCTTGCTTCACGGACAAATTGTCCAACCGTAGTTAAAGTTGTACCACCAGCCGGCAAATGCCTTTGCACATTCGTTCTTGAAATGGCACCGGTATCCCAGCCTTGCCATGAAATGCTTATATCAGCCGGAACAGGGATGTTGCCATCGCCATCACTAAGCTGATCAAGACGTAGGCGCATTCCGGTCCAGTGTGTATGGTATTCCATGCCCACACGACCCAAGCGCACAGCATTGCCATAGAAGAATTCGTTCATATAAACAGGTCTTGCAGCCATTGCAGGAACTCCTGGGTCAGCTCTGTTAGCTGTAGGTCTATAAAGGAATCCGTTTGCAACTAAGTAATGAACATTCGGACGTCCGTGGAATGTGAATCCACCGTCTCTGCCATCAATGCTGATGAACCAGATGTTTCTCGTGTCGCGGTATAAGCCTTCTACTATTGTATATAGAACATCACCACCGGCGGTCGCACGGAGTGTAAGTTGATCATCTCCGGCTCCGTCTGTTACCGCGTTGTGAGCAACACGGTTCCATTCGCCGAGTACTACATCATCCCATACTTCCAGTCTACCGGAAAATTCAGAAAATGGTATGCCGACCGGAGGTGCTTCTTCTGCTGCTACAGGTTCTGCATCATATGCTTCAGGTTCCTCTGCAAGAGCGCTAACCGCTAATATGCTAACCAGGAAGCTTAACGCTAATAATAAAGCTATTATCTTTTTTATTGATTTTGACATTATTTTCTCCTTAAAATATTTTTGCCTCTTTCTTCTGAGGTTGCGGCTCCTCATTTTCAACCACAATCTGAAGCGCGCAATGTGGTTGCTTGAATCCTCCTTCCCCGCATCTTAAATCAATTGTGCTTTCTGAAATTGCGCATTACTAATTCAGGGTTAGAAACTATTATAATTCCACACTTACCCCATTGCAATAGAAACTACACGAAAATGATAGTATTTGTATAAACACACAAAAGAGTTGGCGAAAATAGACAACACTTGAGGCATTTATCTTTTGCCACTTCTTAACCTCAAATAACATTTTTGTCACGTTGATCATAAATATGAATCTTCCTCAGCAACTCATCGTTTTTACATAATCGACTAAAACAAAAAAATATGCATGCAGTGTTGAATAATATCAACATATGTTATATAATGCCGATTACTAATGGTCGATTAATAAAGACGTATTAATAATGCACATGTGTGCAAACAAGTAGATTATACGAGCTATAATTACTTGGATAATGAAAGAGGTGATAATTAGAAAAATATAAATGTGTTTGTAATTAAACACAACTTTTATCCTTGGATAAGGATTTTGGAGTTCCAACACCGGTAACAAAAAGAAAAAAATAATTTTTAGAAGGAGAACAGAATGCCAAAATCAGTAAGAAAAATTATTGCCTTAGTATTAGCTCTAAGTTTTATGGCGAGCGTACTGGCAATCAGTGCTATTGCGGAAGAGTATGATGCATATGAAAATTATGCTGTGAGTTCAGAAGCATTAGTAGAGGAAGACCCTCCTGTTACAACTGAGGAAGACCCTTCGGAAGAACTTCCTGTCACAGCCGTGGAAGATCCTTCGGTTGCAACAGGAGTAACTTTTGCAGAGTTTTCAGGTCGTGTTGATGAGTTAACAGGTACAGAATGGACAAGAGTTGATCATAATGCGTACACTGCATCAGGACTTACACTTCGTGTAACATCCGGAGGAGATGTAGTATATGCGGTCGTTGAAGGACCAAATCGTGATACTCAAAATGTATTCTACATAAGTATCGCAGGTAGAGAAGGTGGATTTAACTTCATCGGTCGTCCAAATGTACATTATGTCGTTGCTAATGGATTTATTTATCGTGTTCTTAACGATATGACAACCGTTCGTAGCGAAATGGCGCTTCCTGCGTCTAATGTTAACGCAAATGCAAATCCAAATGTTCCGGGTCCTGTTATGACTTACATGCCGGAGTGGTTTGGTGCTGATAATGATCCAAACAGAGATGCGGCAAGACTTGAACGTATCGCTATGGAGCATTTCAGAACATGGACAGGTTTGCGACTAAGGCTTGACCAAATTGGAAATCCCGATCCTGCTGACATCAGCATTTCATGGCGCGGGATGGGCACAGCCCCGGGACCTGCCGGTCAAGTTGTTGTGAATCTTCCTACGAATACAGCTGAGTTACTTCCACTCACTGAAACATTCGAAAGATACAGACCGGAAGGCGTCTATCATCCAGCTGAAGATTACAGTATTATCTTTAATCCTCTACGCGGTGGCGGATCAAATCTTCAAAGTAGTGAAGCTCCAAATTGTACATGTGTAGATGAGCAAGGTAATCCACTGCCGGATTGTAGATTTGCACATATTCATACAGATGCCGCAGGCAATCCACTAATTGGAACAGACGGTCCTATAGATGGTCAGTTTTATGGTTATGCCTACATCACATGGAGAAGCCTCGAGCCTGAATCAGGACTTTTTGACTGGGATAATGTCAGAATGTATACAAAAGGCGACTATCCTGTGGTAGGACCAAACATGGATCAATACCAATGTGCACGCGGTCACTTGGTAACTCGCGCACTTGAAGAATTTGCTGCACAAGGTATATACGTACAGCTACGCTTTGTAATGGACTATCCATTTGGCTCACCATTTGGACACTGGTATGGTAATAACTATGTTGGTGGTTGGTTCCATAATGACCCACAAGGCTTAAATAGAAGTCACACTGACTTGGCAATGATTAATCTGCGCAATGAAGCTATAGCGGATATTCCAACATGGCTGATTAACAGAATGCGCGAAGAGCCGAATCGTCCAAATGCAGCATGCCCTGATAATATACCTAATCGTCCTGACTTTGATCCGGGAGATGGTTTGTATCAAAGAATGCGCAATCCCGAGGATCCAAATGCAACATTTTTTGCAAGATTCTTGTCAGGTAATTTCCATTGTGCAATCCCTAATCCGGCAGGCGGAGCAGATCTTAGAATCTGCGCAGCGGGATGTATTCCATACCGTCGCCCTGTAGGACTCGGTGGCAATCCAAATGCTGCCCAAGCCGCTCTAGGGTGGCATCCAAACAACTACTGGGGTCCTGAAGGTACATGGTATGTAACTCCACCACCACAAATCTCCGGCGGTGTTGGACTAGGACCAAGATATGAACATCACTTAATGCTCGAATATCATGAAAGAGCAATCAATGCATTAGCTGCAGAAATTGCACGTCCGGGCTCAGTCTGGAACGCGGTTGGTAATGTTCAGCTAGGCTCTCTCGGACGCTGGGGCGAGTGGCATAACTGGCCAGCTGAACACACAGGCACATTTCCGAATGCTCAACTTGCATATCAGTTTGTCCTTCACTATATCGAAGCATTTTCATGTAATGACAACATCCAAATAGGAATGCGCTATCCCAACTGGATTTTGTCCAGATACAATTTTGCACAATTTAATGACCAAACAGGTCATGGTGGTAATCTAACATATTCAAATGCAATGACAGGTCAAAATCTTTCTGGAAACGATGCGGCAAACTTAAGTGGATGGCCCGGTCATGGTGGAGCAACAGGACTTGGTGGAAACATAAATGCAAATATGGCGAATGTTCAGACATTTACAGGGCTTAACGGTACTCAATATACTCAAGCTGCACGACATCCAACACATTGGATGTACGGTTGGGTAGGCGGTGAGTATGGTGATCAGTCTTCTCCATCCAACTGGTTCTGGCAATACGTACAATTTGATGTGTCACGTATGGGCGATCTTCACAGAGGTGGAATGCATGATTATGGTCTTGGAACCGGTTCAACAAGAGTTCATGTCATGAATACCATTGACTCCTTTCGCTGGACTCATGTGTCCAATTTGGCACCTCGTGGTCCAAATGCCGGACGCACCAATGCTACAACCGGCGACATGCAACGTGCACATAAGAATAACGATGCTGCATATGATAACATGGGTTACAGATTCACTCTGGAAGAAGTCGAAGTAACGGGTGAATTAGAGCGTGGTGAAACTGTTGATGTAAGAATGGTTATTAACAACAGAGGTGTTGCACCTTTCTATCGCAGCTGGCCGTTTGAAGCCTCATTTGTAGACAGTAATGGCAATGTAGTAGGCAGACAAATTATTGAAGATGTGGATATCACCGAATGGATGCCACGTCACAGACCAATAAATAATGCACGTCCTCCGGCTACCAATTTCCGACTTACAGCAAACGGAGCTCGTGTATACTATCGCACCTTTGCAGAACTTGGTGCAGCTGGAAATGTATTTATTCCTGCTAACGATGGACGTACAGAAGTTGAATTCTCAGTGACTGTACCTGCTAACTTATCAAATGCTGAGTACACATTAGCAATAGCCATACTGGATCCAGTTCTTCTACAAGGTGAGCCGGGTATTACATTCCATAATCTCGGTACGCGCTCAGACAGACGTTTGGTACTTGAGCCATTCACTGTGGCCGCAATTTTTGATGGCGCAAACCCGAATCGCCTAGCAGATTTACTTGAGGACGGGGATGTTATTTTGACGACACGCGGCAACTTGGGTATATTTGCACAGCATAGCCCGTTCGTGATACCTGAAGGAAGAACTTTATATGTTCAAACCACATTAAATATACAGCGTGGCGATGTAGAGTTTATTATTGAAGGTAATCTAGTGGTACTTCCTGGCGGAAGAGTTAACAATCAAGGTAATGGAAGTACAATAACAGTTGCAGATGGCGGCAGGCTGATTGTTAACGGTTGGGTAGAAAATGTAACCGGCTCGAATTTCTTCAACGAAGGTAATGTCGTAGTCGGAAGCGAAGGCAGATTTACCGTACGTGCATCAGTTAACTACTGTTGGGATGTTTGCGGAGATGTGCGCCTATATGACGGAGCAAATGTCAGTATACACAGAGATGCAACTAGACGCTGTGCTGTAGTAGAACCGGAGCCTGAAGAGTAAAAATTCATAATATGTAAATCATTACTCCTCCCAAAGCTTATTTTTGGGAGGAGTAATGTATCCACGGTGATCGGGTATAGACGATTACACTGGTATATTTGACAATAATCGCTAAAGCCGTTGATATTCAATGTAGATCTTCATACTAAACACTAATAGAATAGTATATTATTTTGTTAAAACCATTATTGAGGGTCCCCCCAGTAACCGTACAGTTAAGTCCTTGTTCATTTTAAAACCTATTTTAAACAGCAAATTGAAAATGCGCTGAACTAAATTTTTTTTTGTCGGAAGCTCTAAAAACCCTTTCGTGTAAAAATAGTCAACTACCTCATATCCTGTATCTCTTAGTGTTTCAAACAATGTTTCCTTTGAAAAATAATGAATGTGCCCGTATTTCTTTCGAAATTTGAGTTGTGAAGTAGCTATAACGCTTTTTGCGGACATTTCCAGTGGAACGTGGAATATCTTGTACTCTCCTCTTTCTTTTAGTACTCTTAAAAAATCGAAAAGATTTTCAATGTGCTCAATAACGTCAATTGCTAGCACAATTGAGTAGTGTACAGAGTCTTCTTCCAAAAGAAAGTCTGCCAGCTTAAAATCTAATCTTTTTGATTGCCTTTTACTTGCTAATTTAAATGCGCTAGGCGAAATATCATAACCGATAAACTGTACTCGCTCATCCATATTTAAATATATTTGGCGTAATACTTCACCGGCACCACACCCTACTTCGCATACGGAATCCGGATGAAGTTCGTTTCTGCGTATAATTTTTAATATTTGAGTTGCTTTCCACAAAGAGTCCTCTGTGTGATAAGTGGGGTTATTTGCGACATATTCATCTGTTATATACATATCTATAGATGGCATGATAACTCCTTATAAATGCAATAATTTACTCAACATTGATTGTATCTTACTATTTACGAGAACACAACATTTAATTTTTCATTTCAAAAACTTCACAATCACAATAGCCACATACACCCAAATTGATTCTCTTGACGTTAGTATACAGTTCTAATATAATAATGTAAACAACTTTACATATACGAATGATAAAGATGAAGATTATCATAGTTTAATAAGGATGGATAGTTTAATGTCCGATTTGATTTCAATAATCATGCCTGTACAAAACATGGAAAAATATCTCGCGCGCTCTATTGACTCTGTTCTTGCGCAAACATACAAGAACTTTGAAATAGTACTGATTAATTACGGTTCGGCTGACAGTAGTAAGGCTATCTGTGATGAATACGTCGCTTCTGATTCGCGGATAAAGCTTGTAGATAAGGATGACAAAGGGCTTTCTGATGCGAGAAATGCCGGAGTTGCTCACGCAAGTGGGGAATATATTACATTTGTGGATAGCGACGACTATATTCACGAATTATTTTTAGAGAAAATGTATACTCGCATCAAGTCCGACAACTCTGATATATGCATGTGCACTTATCACTTTGTTGACGAAGGTGAAGAGGATTACTCTGCAATGAAAAGCACTCCTGATACCTACGACTATCACATAGAGGGTCTTTCTGAAGGATTGCATACATCAGATACTGTAATGAAACATATCTCTAACACTCGCATGACCGTACTATGGAATAAACTATATCGTCGTGAGCTGTTTGATGGTGTAAGTTTTCCTGTTGGGTTACTGCATGAAGATGAGTTCGTTATTCATCGAATATTTGCTGCTGCAGATGATGTTAGTGTTATCTCTGACAGGTTGTACTTCTATTTGCAACGATCTTCAAGCATAATGGGTCGATCGTACTCAGTGCGGCGTTTGGAACTCTTAGATGCTTACGCTGACAGGGTGGATTTCTATATTGATAATGAAAAATTCGATCTTCTAAAATGTACATGTTTAGGCTATATTCGTCGCTATGCTGAGGCTCATGTTCTGCTTACAAAAAGTAAGGTAAATATTCACAGATTAAATGAGAGCAAGAAAAAATTCATTGAATATCGGAAGACTATGTTCCGATATGGAGGCGCATATATAGGAGTTCGATTTTTATTTGCAGTTATTAGCCCCAGATTGAACCACGCCTTTTCAAAGCGTGTGCAACGTTTACGAAATAGAGACAACAGCTGATTAGCTCACTTCACAGTACAAATTTGCAGATGCAAATACTACCGTGTCAATGAGCATGGAGGTCTAAAAAATGTCTGATCTTATTTCAATAATAATACCCGTATACAACGTCGAAAAATACCTTAGGCGTTGTCTTGACTCTGTGCTCACGCAAACATACGAGAATATCGAAATAATCCTGATTAATGATGGCTCAACTGATGGGAGTCGTGTAATCTGTGAAGAATACGCCATTTCAGACTTGCGTGTAACACTTATAAATAAAGAAAATGGAGGGCTTTCGGACACTAGAAATGTGGGTATTGCCCATGCCAAAGGTGAATATATTGCATTTGTAGACAGTGATGATTATGTTCATGAGTTGTTTATTGAGCGTATGTATTCTCAAATCGAGTCCGACAACTCTGACATATGTATGTGCGCTTTTCATTTTGTAAATGAAGGTGATGAGGATTATTCTGCAATTACAACAATACCTGATAGTTACAACTATCAAGCTGAAGGTATTACAGAAGGATTGTATGAAGCAGATATTGCAATGAAGCATATCGCAAACAACCACTTAGTTGTGGCGTGGAACAAGTTATACCGTTGTCAGTTGTTTGAAGATATACGTTTTCCTGTTGGTCGCCTGCACGAAGATGCATTTATTCTTCATCGAATATTTGCAAAAGCTCGTAATGTCAGTATTATTTCCGATAAATTGCATTTTTATTTACAGCGTTCATCAAGCATAATGGGGCAATCATATTCAGTCCGACGTCTAGACTTATTGGATGCCTACGCTGACAGAATGGACTTTTATTTCGATAATAAGAATTTAGAGCTACTTAAATGTACATGCCTGGACTATATGCGCCGCTACGCCGAGGCGTATATTTTGCTTCCAAAAAGCAAAGAAAATCTTCACCATTTCAAGGAAAAGAAAAAAAACTTCAGCGGATATCGAAAAATTATGTTTCAATATGGCGGCATATATGTCGGAACACGGTTTTTGCTTACCGCTATTAGCCCTAGACTTAGTCATGTTGTGTCGTCGTTCTTATATTCCAGGAAAGTAGGAAAAAATTTGTGAAAAAGATAATAAAATCCGTTATGCCTCAACAGGTTTATAATGCACTAAAGTACAATCCTATTCGCCTCAAATCGAGAATTCAGGCGTGGGAGATTGAAAACAGAGTAAACATTGAGAGATCAAATGATTCGAAAAATAGTATTTTCCTTTTAAATACACCTGAGCATAAAAACTTAGGAGACCTTGCTATTGCAGAAGCTGAGATAGATTTTCTCAATTGTGCCCTGCCAAGTAAACAGATTATTGAAATCAGCTCTCTCAACCACAACGTCGGCAGTGTGGATGCTTTGAAGAAATTCATACCTCATGATACTGTTATACTCTTTCATGGTGGTGGCTATATAGGGTCTGATTGGCCAGATGAGTATGAGACATTTAGAAGAACCGTCATGTTATTCCCAAATAATCGCATCGTTCTATTGCCTCAGTCCGTATTTTTTTCTGATAATGCAACCGGGAGAGCCGCTCTAAAACGCTCTATCAAGGATTTATCTCACCATAATGATCTTCATTTGATTGCCCGCGAGAGTATTAGCTATGAATTACTAAAAACATACTATCCAAAAGCAAACATATACCTGTCTCCGGACATGGTACTCACCATGGAATACAACACTGTTCAATCCCATCGCAAAGGTGTACTGTTGTGCATGCGCTCAGACCAAGAACGGCTGCTTACCTATACAGAGACAGACCATATTGAGCAACTCTGTGCTAAATATGGTCAGGTCGAATATACCGATACTTTCGCACCGGATGAATATTGCGGATTTATTAATGCTAGGACACGCAAGGCACTTGTTGATGCGAAGTTGGAGCAGTTTTGTAAAGCAGAACTTGTCATAACAGATAGGCTCCATGGAATGGTTTTTGCTGCAATTACAGGTACGCCCTGCGTTGCTTTGAGCAATCATAATCATAAAGTAAAAGGAACTGCTGAATGGATCAAGGATTTAGATTATATAAGTTATGTGGATGATACTAAAGATATTGCCGAGGCAGTACACGCAGCGTTGTCACACGGTCCGGACAATTACAATAGAGATAAACTCATAACACACTATGATATTATTAAAGAGATAATAGAGGCATAACATTATCGGTATGCATAAAAGAAAGTAAAAGTTAAATGATTGATTTTTTTAATAAATGGATGACTAGACTACATAAAGTGATTTTCATCGGATCATATTACCTTTTTCATCATCGTAGAATGATTAAAAAGTTGTCCTCATACGGCATGTCTGAAATCAAAACTCAAAATATTAAACAGTGGCTGAGGATTATCAGAAGCAAAAAAATTATTCGACACTTCTACAAGGCAAAGTTTGATGGTAAAGTCTGTTTCGTCAAACTGGGTCGTAAAGGCATGTTCATGGACAACGAAATCACTTTAAACAAATATATCAACCAGTTTAATTTCACGTTTATCCCTAAACTACTAATCAGCGACGACAATTTTGATAATGATAAAGCCATGATTGTTATAGAGTTTTTCCCTGAAGCTCGACGGTTTGAACTACCTGAAGATAAAGAATCTTTTGAGAGCGTATGCAGTCAATTTGAACATATTCATAGTTGTTTTTTGGAAATCGGACTCATACACGGAGATTTGACTCCAGCAAATGTTTTGATCAATAAAGAAAATCAAGTTCAAATAATTGATTTTGGTGTTGCATGGATACCGAAATTTGATGTTATAGAGATGACCAGGGCATATGGGAGAAATTATTTATTGTCAAAAAATTCGCTTGTATACGATAATGTCTATGCATTTTTGAAATTGTTAGAAAGTGTCGGCATCTCAGATGAGTACAAAACAACAAAATCTTACCAGGATTTACAAAGCTTAGTAGGAAAACATACAAAGATCTTTAGAGGTACCTTTTTCACTCCAAAGTAAAATATTGGAGCATAGTTTTCAGTATTAGTCAGCGGTTATTTTACGTTTTGCGAAGCGTTGTTTTACCGTATCTAAAATGAAATAGAATGTCCTCAACCTAAAAATGAGTGAGAACAATAAGTAAATGACTGCACCAGCTATAATTTGCAACAACATTGCTAATATGCCAGGTATTTGCAATAATTGTATCGGGTAGATTATCACAGCCATTATTGCGGACATACCAATATACGGCAATACATCTGCCATTTGTTCTTTAAAACGGTAATTGATTAGTTTTGAATTTGGTAATATGTTGATAAGTGAAAAAATTATCGAGGTTGGAATGGTGCTCAGTGCAATAATCAAAATCCCATGCCTCACCACTAGCAACAAAATACCGATGCCTATGACTGTTTTAATGATTTTCAGCTTAAGAGTTATATCACTTCTTCCTATCGCGTTAATCGCTTGTGTGCTGGTCTCATTAAAAGGCAAAAGAGCAAAATAAATACATGCGATTTGCAAAAACGGCACGGCTTCGATCCATATCTCGGTCAAAAGTAACAATACTAACGGCTCTGCTATTATTGCAAGACCTATCATCATTGGCCAAATTAAATATGATGTAACAGACACTGATTGCCGCACCATCTTCTTTACGGTTTCAGTGGATTTTTGTTTTTTGGAGATAGCTGGAAAGATCACACTGCTAATCGCACGTGAAGAATTATCAGCTATAAGCGCTGGGAAGCTTCTTCCGCGTGTAAAATATGCTACATCAGCACTACTGTAATAATTAGCAATAAGTAATGTTCGCAATTGTTTATACGCATTATGTACGACATTCGAAACTAACAGCTTCCAGCCGTATGAATACAGGTTTTTCATTCGCTGCACTGAAAATACTAACTTGGGTCTCCACTTCAATGTAAACCACAAAATGATTGTACTAACCACAGCGCCAACCAAGTGGTGCACTACCAAAGTCCATATACCATAACCTGCTATTGCTAGAGTAATTGCAACTGCAGAAGAGATAATAACTGCTCCGAGGGTTGCCCAAAAGAAACTGTCAAACAGCATATTACGTGAAGCATAGGCGATTTGCACTATATTCAAGCCACTAATGAGCATGGGTAAACTCATTAAACGCAAAGTAGGAACTATCTGTGGATGTTCGAAAAAATTTGCAATAATAGGCGCAGTAAAATAAAGCAGTACATACGCTACAATAGAAATTGCAGTGGTTAGATAGAATACGGTCGAAAAGTCAATATCGTCGGCATTTTCTTTTTGGATAAGTGATTTACCAAAACCACTTCTTATAAATACATCGATAAAACTAGTAATTACTGCTATTATTGCGATTATTCCGAAAACCTCTGGGGCTATAATTCTTCCGAGTATGATAGAGGTCACAAACCTCACTACACTTGATCCAGCTTTTTCTGCAACTCTCCATAAAAAGCTGGAAAACACTACTAACTTTAAGGAGCTATTTGATGAAGACATAGAACACACACTCCATTCTTCACGACTATTGATTACACATATTAGTCCGTATAAATCGCCAAATCCGCGTTTTTCGAACGCAATTAAATATCTTTTTTCCAAAAGTATTATCAAGTTGCTCCGGCGTTCTTGTTATCAACCATCGCCATTGCTTTTTTTGTTTCTTGGTTACTATTGTTTCACGCATACGCTCTATAATTGGTCCATAGCGAAGAAAAACAGAATATCGCCAGAGGATACTATATTTTACTTTTCGTATTACTTGTTTGTTCCATATGAAGCCATAATCGGCTGGGTTGTGCCCCTCTGCGGTAATAGCAAGCATTGTACGGAAACATTTTTCACAGTTGCTGCAATTTCCACCACCAATTGATTGCCAACAGACACGCATACTTACTTTTTTACCCGTTTCATCGGAATAGTTACATATTTCACCTATTTTTTCCTGCCTATGGTGTGTTGCACCATCATGTATTACATTTGAATTAGCAAAGCGCACAAAGTTATCAATTGAATAGTGTGAAGCAATAGAAACATTATCCTGAATTCTAAATGAAGAGGCAATATACAACGTCCTTAACTTATTAGCATACATATAAGGCGCGGTATGCCCTATCAATGCTATGCCATGTTGAAAACCATGCCACCAACAGTCTCCGCTTCTTGAAATATATTTACTTAATTCGTCCTCATCAATGACTTTCCTGAAAGAGCTTTTGATAGTCGTATAGTCGAAATCGTAGTCACCTGCAGTTTCTATTAGATGTGTTTTGACCCGCTTCCAGCCACCTTCATCATCAAGGCATACATCAGCCCCCCAAATACATATAAGGGCAGGTCCTTCGTCAAGGTGAGAAATCATCGTATGTATCGAATCCGCACCACCACTAAATAACGAGGCACAACCGCTACGTATGCCTTCATTCCTTTCGACCTGCCCCACAAGCATCGTTCCCTCAAAGTTTATCATTGGGTACATATCTATGTAACCTTGCTTGAACTCTGGAATAGATTTAAGAAAGTCATGGTCTATTGCAGGAACGTTTATTTCAGCATTGGACACCCATGATATTGGTAGTATATTGCACAAAAAAGGTATCGCCAAAACCCCTTCTGGCACATCATCAAGTGGAAAATCATATTCAATAAAAAATGTATCACTTCCAGAAAAAAAACGAGACCATTCGCCAGCCACACTATATGAATATTCTACAATATTGCCACTGGTTTTAATTTCAGTTAATACCAAGCTATTCATGTTCATGTATCTACCTTTCACCAATTCCCTATTATATATTTATGACATGTGTATGTGCACCAACCAGTCGCTGAAGCCTCTTATAACACTCTTCTTGCTTAAAAGTCTCAGAAATACCACAGTCATCCATAATACGTAAAAACGAGTAGGCATTATCATAGATGCATTTATTTTCTGATACTTTGAAATGGGTTCCAACATGTGCTGTATCAAGTTGAAATGCTTTAAAAGTGGGCGAATATGCAATACCAAAATCTATAATTACTATGTGTTGATCTTTTGTCATTGACAAGTTAGATACCGATAAATCCCCATGTACGATATCAGCTTCACGCATTTGCCCGTGAATATGTTCAAGTTGCTCACAAATTACTTCAAACTCTTTTTTATCAATAGGAATCTTAAAGTTCATTAAATCAGGGATAAACTCTGTTGCAATCATTGCTGTATTTTTTTCATAGCTTTCATCACTTAGCAGTAGCGCTGGTATAAACTCCAAATCAAATTTTGACATCTGTTTATAAGCACGTATTTCTCTTATTGTTGAGCAGTACTCACTTCGTTGGGTAAAATACTTCTCTAGCTTGATAAAGCATGGCTTTTCGTCATACGTCGCTTTGTAGAAGAAGCGTATAACTTTTTTTCCGGTAGTCTTGCCTCTTACTAAACCTATATACCAGATCCTTACATTATACATTTTAATATCTGTAATCCCATACGACTTTAATCGCTTGACTATTCTGTTATGGCTGAATATAAGATATCTCAGCATAAATGCCATTCGATATACTATTCTTCCTATTCTTTTAAAAAACCGCTTTATCATAATCTCATTGCCTCACATCTAAAATGGCTTTGTTTACTGCATTTTTCCCGTTTCGATACAGATACTTCCCAATTATCAATAGTACAAAGCAAACAGCTATATTGGTAACTTCACTCCCCATGATACCGAACAATGCAAACAAAATAATCATTATTTTATCTCTATTATCCATTTTACCAACTAAAATGAAAATAGCTACTATAGTTGCGATGGCATTAATAATACCATATGACAGGAAATTACCGAGATAATAGTTGTCAAAGATTGTCATTGTCTCAAAATATCTACCTGCCCAAAACACATTTCTTGGAGACATATCAGGCCTACCAAACAATGTCGGTCCGAAATTGTAATATGTAAATGCACCGAACCACAATCGACCTGTAAAAAAATCATCCAAATTATGCCACATAGTCAAGATTGTGCCACTGAGCTGAGTATACAATACTACCATTAATATAAATACAACAGCAAGAAAAATATATAGATATTTTGCCAGGAATGTAAGAATTTTGCTATAAAATTCTTTGCCTAGTTTATCAAATGCAACTAAAATTGAAGCCGCAATAAGCAAAAAAAGCGCGGTAAATGTTCGTGTAAAGTTGAAGAATATTAGAAAAATAATCCAAATTGCAGCGAAGTGTAAGACATTAATTTTTTTGTATTTTAAGTATACAAACTCCAGGCAGGTCCATATTAGTAATGCCATAAATGTATTTGTATGACCCATAAAAAACTGGTGGCGAGAATCTCCAACACCACCTCGATACGCAAATGTTATGACCTCCGGGTTTGTGTTATATACAATAATATACACAATGACATGAATAGATACACAGATAAGTTTGAACCAAAACCCAAACCTAACAACACTTTTGAGTTCAATGTCCTGCATAGCAATGATAAGTAGAAAACTTTGAAGAAATATAAAATTCGTGCTGATAAGTGCTGAATACCCTAAGATCACACTAACAATAATCGTGAATATCAAACGTCGCAATGTGTAGTTTTGCATTGCTATTTTCGCGACCGCACAGGATATGCTGACAACTACAAGGATGGAGTTAAGAAGTTCCGGGCGCACTGGAAATAATTGAGAGCTGTCAATAAAAAACCTGATACCAAAAATCAAAAAGGCCGCAAAGAAAAAAAATTGACCTAGTTCTCCTTTTCGGGGCTGCACAACTTTTTCCGTTCTGCCACGTGCCCAGAGTGGGATCCTTTCATTATTTGAGATTGACTTCACACTCTACACCTCTAGTGGTCTGTAACCATCTAAAAGGTTACAAACTTACGCCGCCTTTTTCCGCCTGCCTACGTTAAAAATCTTGAAAGACCAGTGGTATTCCTGCGATTTTTCGCCTTGTCAGACGAAAAAATCCATCGCAATTTTGTAACCTTTTAGATGGTACAGACCACTAGCTCGCCGCTCCGACAATGGCTTCTGCTATTTCCGGGAAAAACCATGTATTATTAAACCTATCAAGAAGCGCATAATTCCGCACATCTTCCGCACTATCTGCCTGTCCGCCGTCATCCCACCAGAATGTGGCTATGCCATACTGTCTTGCAGTTTCGACATAGTGAATCGCATAATTTATTCTATCAGTGGTGTTATTTTTGTTTGATGCTCCGAACTCTGTAATAACGACCGGTATACCTCTATTTACAAAGTTATCTCTAAGTCTGCCTATTATCTCAACAGTATATCCGCCATTGCGATGATAGTCCCATTCTGAATATGAGACAGTCCATGGTATATCCTCTTGTTGGCTAACAAAGCCATGTGTCCCATAGAAATGCACACCAACAATCAAGCGATTCGGCACAGAATCTTCCGGCAACACAAAGTCATTTATGGGACTCTCATAAACGATGGCACCGTACGTTTTTACTATAAGGAATCGATCTGCGTTGTTCCCACCGGTATTGCGTACTGTTTCAACAAAAACATGGTTTAGAACATTTACGGCTTCATGAGCATTTCTATCCGAACCACTCCAATTGCTGTCTGCGTCTAAAATTTCGTTGAAGCTTTCAAATATCAATCTCTCGCAATAATCAATAAAGTGTCCGGCAATTTGATGCCAAACTGTGTGAAAATGCTCCTTCATCCAATCAATATTATCCATGTCGGCTCTTAGCCACGGCCAACGTCCGCTGCCATTATCGTGATGAACATTAATAATTGCGTACATATCATTGTCAAGCACATAATTCACAACTTGTTCAACTCTGTTTAGCCAACTTTCATTGATATTAAAGTCCCCATCCATATGATCAGTCCATGTCACCGGAATTCGAACAGCGCCAAAGCCCATCTGCGCGACACTCTCTATCATTTCAAAAGTCGTCACAGGATTACCCCAAAGTGTTTCGTAAAATTCCTCCGCAGTCATGTTATCAGGTAAATCTCCCGTAATCCCCCTTATTCTGGCGTCCAAACTATCGAGTGTATTGCCCAGATTCCAACCTACACCTATTGAAGCGAGCAGGTCAAATGCATCTCCTTCCAAAGGAGAACCATGGGTTGAATCAACATTGTTATTGTCATTCAACATATTTCCACTATCTGATTCTAATCCAATACCTGATCCTACTTCATTGCTGGTCATAAAAAATACAAAGGCAACAATAGCAGCCACAGCAATAACTACTGCAATCAATATTATTATTCCCTTCTTACCAATTGCCAATTATAACAATCCTCTCATTTCATTATTAGAAACACATTAATCTTGTAAGATAAACTATGACATCACAGCAGAATCTATACGATCCATCAAGCTGTTTGAGATGCCCTCTCTTACTTTGCGAATAAACAGCACATCTTCAGCCATGATTTTTTTGAAATCAGCTTCTGTAAAAACCTTTATTTCTCGTGGATATTCAAAATAATGCAAATTACGCCAATTCACTAGCCATCGTTTTGCAGGCTCATCATATTTAATACAATTGTACTTAAAATCAGAGTTGTGAACAATTGTATGAAAATATTTCTCGTCAGGAAATTGTACATGCTCCATGTACTTATTAAACTTGGGGTGCGAATCGTAGAAATCAACTATATACTCAGCTAGTTTTCTTGTTATAGCCCATTGAGCCGCTCCATAATGTACGGCATATTCCTTTCCGTTTTCATGGATTATTCCGTTGCTCAGTATTGTTTTATAGCTTTTTAGCAACATATGCGCGTACCGCATATACATTCTCTGTTTGCTTCGCTTTTTTAAATAAAAATCATCGTCTCGCTGATTGTAAATTTTATACTTACTGGCATAATGCCAATCCTTTGTTCTAGCGATTGGACAGCCTCGTATAAATTCTGTTCCTTCTCTCTCTATGAAAAAATTAGAGATATAATCATTTGAGCGTATCGGATAATCCAAATTTTGCAGTACTACAAAATAGTCATGAGATATCGGATTATTAAGTGCTTGCCTTAGAAGTAAGATTGTCGCGCGAACTGCATTAAATCCACCCCAATATAGTTTGATTCTCTCATTTGCAAAAAACACATCGGGAATGTCTTCAAGGGCAACTTTGAATGGTTCAATATCGGATTTTGCGTCTACATGAATATACATAGAAAATCCGGGATGTATTGTAAGCTTAGACGCAACTCTCGACATAATGGTCGGTTCGGCATGGCATAAGTTTAAAAAAGCTATTTTCATTGTCATTTACCTGTCTATGGCTCGAAAGCTAGTGCTAATTATCAACGAGACGCTATACTAAGGAACTGTTCGGAAATAAGTTGTGCAAATTTGCCTTAGGATTTTTGTTGTCAGGTGGTGCAGAAAAACCGCAGTAATGCTTGTGCCTTTCAAGGTTTTTATGTGCCGCATGGCAGCAAAAAGACAAGGCAAA
>Ga0123355_10000834_pt1 | contig 42347 bp, 27 predicted proteins | sample TergutEmb28metaG_3_FD_89872 | JGI IMG/M metagenome (GOLD analysis project Ga0123355, IMG submission 89872) | Embiratermes neotenicus P1 segment gut microbial communities from Petit-Saut dam, French Guiana - Emb289 P1 | ecosystem: Host-associated > Arthropoda: Insects > Digestive system > Gut ...
GCTTTCATTATCTGATACCAAAACTTGTAATACGTGCCGATTGATATTTTCCTACCATTATTCCCAAAAAGAAAATCACCGTGGTCGCTCATCAGCGTCACTCGCTTCTCAATGAGGGGGAATACTTTTGGATGTATGGGTACAATTCTATATCTACCCTGGTTCAATAAATAACATTGATGGATTAGGAGCTTCTGGAAGGTGGGGCAGAATCGAAAGTTTTAATATTAACAATGGGAAGGATGGTTTATCGGTAGGTGTCGTAAGAGGCGGTTTTCCAAATAGCAGAATACAACCAACATATCACGATTTATTATGGCTACCATCAGAGTTTGAAATACGCATTATGGGACATTGCAAAGACACTCCAAATGTTCAAACTTTCGTAAGAAATATCAATCAACCAAATACAAACCTTGTATTTGACGCTTACTGACATTGATACAAACAATTCGCCTGTTTCTAACGGAAATTCTGTTATATCTGAAGATGGGCGTACAGGGTTATGGCGGTTAAATGGGTTTGATAGAGGCTTTAATCCTTATGCTTTGGGTATATGGAAACGTAGTTTCTGCTACTGGTAATCGTTATGGCAATGGAGTTTCACAGTTGGCAGGGTTACGTCCAGCAGTTCATTTATCGATTATGCAGTTATCACTATATCTCGTGAGTTAAAAGTTCTCTGCCAATGTTCAATGTGGTAACGTATTTATGCCGTTTGTAGCCATTTGAACTCAAATCACCCACATTGCATTGAATCAAGGAAATGGCTTAAATCCAGTATTTCTGTAATTTGGCTAGAAAACTTTTAACTCTCAAGACTATATTTGGTCTGAAATAATTAACTCATTCAAAAAAGATTTGATATATACGCCAGCCATATGTTATAATAAATCATAATAACTGCAAAAGCATCGGGTTTCAATGCAAATAAAACTTTAGGAGGTAATATCGTGAGTGTTCATATTCATAGCGATTATTACATTGACACACTGGAAAAACGCCTAATTGATTTTAACGTAAGTGTAAGGCTTCATAGAAATATAATAATGAATGTAAATGTTAATTTTAAACAAAAAAAGCAATTAGAATTACACTTTTGCCCCTTATTGGGGCTTTTTTGTTCCTTGGGATAATGATTACTCTTTCGTAAGCGTCAAAGTACAACTATTATTCACTCTACCCTGCAAACTGTCTTAAATCTAACCGACCACTATTGATAACTCCCGTGATATCATTTGTATTTACTGTGATTTCATTGGCATTCAGCCAGATTTGAAATTCGCGATAAAATTCTCTGATGATATGGATGAAGCATAGTATGGAGGTATAAAGTACCAAAAGGTCTTATAATACATCATTTGTTAGTTTCAGTTGATTATGCAATTTAGACAATTCTTCCATTTGGGCTAACGCACATTCCTTAAATTGTTGATCGAATGAATTAAATAGGCTGGTGAGTTTCACAAGGCAGGCATCCATTCCAGAGCTAAACATGACACCTTCACCTGTCCGAAGCCAAGTATCATCAACATTAAATTCCGCAACTAATAATCGAATTATTCGCTCAGTAGTAGCCTTGTTATTTAATTCAATGTCTGCTAAATAGCTAGAGGATATAGCCATACGTTCCGCAAATTTGGCTTGGGAAAGACTCACCGCATTACGCACTTGTCTTATTCTTTCATGAATAGTCATTAAATATCTCTCCTGATGAAATTTCTATAAATGTTATGTTTTTACATATTTTGATTTTATTTCATATTTTCTAATTGCTATTGACTTGATTCGCCACTGTGTGTATAATCAAATAGCCACTTAGAGAGTGATTGTATTTTTTGTTTTATTATCCCCTCATGTATTTGTATTAATATTTATTTGAAATTAGATTATCCCATGAAATGTTTTTTATGTGTTATTAATCTGAAGGGTTCATGAAAACGTGAAGTTTATCTTAGAGACTGTTTAGCATTTTGCCAAGTAACAGTAAATGGTATGCAATCTCTCATAGAGATGATACCCCTCTAGTATCATCTTTCGATAAATGCACCTATACACGTTTCCATGAACACCATAATTACAGGCTTCAACATTTTGGCAACAGCATTCCATTTCACACCATGAAAGGCTAATTTACATGGTTTTTTGGAACTGTGAAGCTATAGAAATATATAGAATATTTAAACAAATATTTTAAGAGGTGTAGCTGGTATGATAAAGACTTTTTCTAATAAACTACATGGTATTGGAAAAAAATATTGGGATTTACCAAGCAAAAAAAGAAATTGGATAAATTTGACGTTTTCGATTTTGATGATTGCCTCTCTTACATTTTTATTTGTATTCCATAGCTATCGCCGTATAGATGCTGTTCCTATACGTCTTATTCCTGATGATGGTGGTTTAGAGCTTCTTAGTCAATTTCCTAATGGCCATTTTGAATTAACAACTGATATAGTAGCTCCACTAAATTTCGCGCCCATTAATAATTTTACTGGTACACTTGATGGTGCTGGGAATGTTATCAGGTTCAGTGGACACACTATAATAGATGTAGGTGCTGATAATGTTTATTTTGGAGCATTGTTTAGGGAAATAGGCACTGGTGGCAGTGTAAGAGATTTACATTTAGAATTTTATAATGTAGTGATTCAAATTAATGATACTTTGAGTGCTTCCTTTCAAGATGAAAGCATTAATTACCTACAATATCATTACACCCGTTTTCTTCCTGATGTGTTTGTTGGTGGTATTGCTGGGCATATGTATGGTAATGCAAGCATTTCTCAGAGTAGTGTTACAGGTAATTTAAGAGTTGTGCGTTCTATTGGCGAATTTGAGAACTTTGAACAAACAATTAGCAATCAAAGAACTAGCGCATCCACTCAATATCTAACTATTGGAGCAAATTATTATATTGGTGGTTTGGTTGGTAGAATGAGTGGGAATTCACATATTAATTCATCGTTAGTTGATGGGCTTACTTTATTGGGTTCTTCTTACAATGATTCAGATAGAGTATATCCTCGTACTGTTTTAGTAGGACCAAGTGGCGTATCTACTGATGTTACTAATGTTATTCGTCATCGTTATCAAATTTTTATTGGTTCTGTTGTGGGTTATATGACTGGAAATGGACGTGTAACCAATTCTTTAATAGAAGATAGTGTAATTATTGTAGGGGCAGATAATAACCATCACATTGTGGGTTATGTTGCTGGGATTTTTGGACGTTCTACATCAAATAATATAATAATTAATGCAAATGTTGTTAGGGATACAATACTTGATAGTTCTGCAGGCTCTGGTGCAAGTACGTTTACAGGGTTGTTTGGAGGCTGGGCTTCTACTATGCAAGGCGCAACAAGACCCGCTAATGACCAGTTACAAAATCATTTTTATTTAAGAAGTGGTACAGCCCCACACAATGGGCATTATTGGGGTGCTGTTGCTAGAACACCCCTTCCAAGTCAAATGTTACGTAGTTCTGTTGAGTTATCTGCTGGTAGCTTGAATGCTGCCACGAGTTATGATTCGCATTGGATTGCAGAATCGTTATTAAGAAGACCAGCTACACAAGTTAATATATTCCCAGCCGCGCCAGTGGTTGCGTTTAATGATAATATCATTTGGCGCACTACACCTCCTGCGGATAGTGTGGAGTTAATTTGGCGTACCAATGAACCTCCTGTAATCAATGGTAGTGGTGTCAATTTTGTTAGTAATACCTTAGAAGTTAGTTTTACTGCACTTGGCGTTGAACCTTCTCCACCTAACTATCCCCTTCCGTTTGGTTTTGAATTGGAAGTGTCTACACCAAGGCAGTTGCCCGCCCCAAGGATTGAGGGTCCTCCCACAACCGACACTATCCCCGATCCTCCCAATCCTCTCGTTACTAATGTTACCTATTTTTGGATACCAAGGATAGAAATACCTGATGTGACTGTAACTAAATATGTTGCGATTTTACCGTTCAACTCTGTCGCAGGCAATGAAAATTGGTTACCCTTTGATTTTGATTTGGAGGCATTTTTCACGGATTATGCTATTAGTTTAGATTTTGATATAGTTGATGGTAGATATTTTTTTAGAAGACAAGGTCAACCAGAGGCAGGAGAATTACCAGGCACTTTATTCTTGCAAGCAAAAAGTAGTAATCCTGAAGAAGTCAGAGATAGTGAAATTCGTCATTACAGAATAGGTTTTATGCCTGATGACCAAACTCTGATTGGTCCTAGTAGTTATAACAATATCCCTGTTTTTGACATGCCATTTGACTATGATTTTGATATCAATGATATCTTTGATTGGGAAATGCAAGTAACAACTCCAGCCGCTCTTTTTGTTCCTTTTATTGATGGAGTACCTGACCCTACGCACCCATTACCTCATGTTGAAATGTATCGTGATAGAGCTGGGCTTGCTGGTAGTGATATTGCAACCGTTGGGCTTAGGCGTATTTTCCCAACAGCTGTTTTTACAGAGTTTCCTTTAGATAGTGGGCAGTGGACAGCTACTTTTAATCTATCTAATGTAAGTTATACTGTAATGGAAGATATATCAAGTTTCCATTTGCGATTGTGGGTTGCTAACGAGCGACCGTCTCAATATGCCCCTCATTACAAGCAAGGGGTTGCGACGCTACCACCTACAATATACATTCCTGATGAAAACAATAATATTTTGGAAAGTATAGTAATATCCCGTCATATAAATAGCCCAATTGCGCCAAATACAAGCACAAGGGTTTATGTAAATTGGGGTGGGTCAAATACAAGAAATGACTCTGATGTGGTGATACCTACAGCTACAAATAATGCCTTTAACTTCACATCTGACAGTGAAACTTTTTATTGGAATGCTTCTAATCTTACCAATAATTTACCAGGGGGATATGAGACAATCCGAGATGTCTTTGGTGGCTACCGTTATATGTGGGTTTCAGCCCGTGCGCTGGATAGTAATTATTCGTTAATGAGTTCTGCATACACCGTTTGGTTTCATTATAGCAAAAAGGTAGTTGATAATGTTCCAGAACTTGTATTAAATCGTACTGGTAATGACCTTGAAAATGGGGATATTGTTTGGAACGGTGATATTATCAATATAACTTTACCAAATGCTATATCTGGTAATATATCTGCAACTATTGATGGTATCCCTTTCACAACATTTAATAATGTTAATACTGCCTCCCTTATAGTCAACATTGGTGCATTGGTAAATACACGCCGCTTTACTTTAAGGGTTTATTATAGTCGTGAAAATTTCCCAAATTCTCATGTAGCAGAAAGAACACTGTATCTTAGAAGTGAATATAACTCACCACAACCAATGCCAGCGACACATAATACACAAAATATAGATTTAAGACCTTATCTGCGTCCTACTCAAAACCCAAGTGATGTTTATGATGTTGTAAGTTTTATTTTGCACCCTGATGATTATGTAATTCAAAGTGGTTTGCAGTTTACTATACATTCAGTATTGTTTGTTCCTTATGATGAATTGTCGCCAAATACAGGCAATATACGCAACCTTTATGCAAATGTTGCACGTACTTTTGAAGAAGTATCTCGAAGCTCTGGAAGATATCGCCCAGTTTTGTTTATGTCTGGTACTGGTTTGGCTGGAACAAACCCCAACAGCTTACTTCAATTCCCACAACTTATAATACAATATGGGGCAAATTTTGCAGAGACTCACACATATGAATTTGCAGTCCCAGAAATTTGGGAGTTTGATGCGACTAGTCAAACAGCTATACAAAGAATACACGATTATACACCATCAAATAATTTTAGAATCCCAAATGCACCTGGGACAAGATTTGATTTCAGGCTTGAAACCATAGTTAGTGCTGATAATCCTTATCATGTTGGTACTAACAGAAGCATGATTCATACCTATTGGATTTATGGGCAATTGCTTCCACCTACATTGTTGGGGTTAGTTGGTGATGGTAATGTCAATGAAATTGTTCCTTATCGTGATAGTATTCATTTTGATATGGGAATATATCCTCTAGCTCCTGTAAATATTAGAGAGTTTGTTACCATTTTTTATACATTGAATGAGACTCCACCTATACCTCATTTTATACCATGCACAGATACGGGGCGATTAATTCCCTGTGAACATCCTTCTGGTTTTACGCGTGTGTATAACCATATGAACGGAATAACGGCAGAGCCTGTCAATAGCACCCTGTTAATTACTGCTATTGCTGTATTTGAGGGGCAACATGTGATGCCTAGCCCTGTAAGTCAAACGTTTAGGGTTAGAGTTGGCGAAAGAATTCAACTGATTGCGCCAAGTGTTACTCCACCAACTATAAGGGTACCTCAACTTGCTACTTTGCCTCCTAGTGCTATAAACATAGGAGAGACTGTTCGCATTATTCCAAGCCCTTATAATGGCGATTTGCCTGTGTTAATAGAATTTCAAGTAAATAATGGAAATTGGATTGAATGGACTGCTAACGACATTAATAACGAGAACTCCGCTAACACTGCACTTAATGTTACAGGCAATCCAGGGCAAGAGTTTAGAGTAGGTGTACGTGCAAGACATAGAGATGGCGACGATGGTTTTCTTGAACCTAGTGAAGAAGTTGTATTTGTCTACCAAATTCAAAGTACAAACCTAGCACCCCAGCCAACACTACTATCACCCGCTAATGATAGGGTTGTTGTTAGGACAGGCACTCATATACTGCTACAACAAAATAGTGGCAATGATGATTTATTTATAATCTATCGCCTAGGTGGTTATCCTCCTAATCCTAACGCAATAGTATGGAATCAAGCGACAGGAAATTGGGTAGTATCTGCCGCTATTTGTGAGCATACTCGCATATATCGTAATGAGGGGATACTTTTAGAGGGTGACCCAAATCAGGCAATTTTAATCAATGCCAGAACATTTGCACCTCCTAATCATCCATTATTTGAAACTAGTCTATCATCAAGTTTCTTATTTACTATTGAAAATTTGGAAGTCGTATTACCACCCATAGCCATTCCACACACCACTCCAGATGATATTCCTTATGTAAGACTTGGGACAATAATACGCCTACAACCCCAAACAGAGGGTTCTATTGCCCAGTTTTTTGATGAGTCTATTCAAGATTGGCGTAGTGCGGCAAATGGAATACCCGTTGTAGGTGATATTGATGGGTTATTTACTGTAAGAGCACGTGCAATAATGCCAGACGGGGCAACAATACGGCGACACCCTAGTCCAGAAGTGATATTTACGTATGTGATTACTGATAGATATATGTTAGATGCCGCCAGAGTCACTCCCGCAACTGGTGCGCTTGTAGCTCCAGGTAGTCAAATCCGTATTGATAACCCTAACAATTTGCCTACTGGTCAAGCAACGCGTATTGGATATGAAATTAATGGTGTGGCAGGATTTTCGCCAAACAGTACACATTTTGTTGATGTTCCTAGTCTACCTGGAACTACATTTAATCTTGTAGTATGGATTGAACCATATAACAATGCCGCCCAGCAACTATGGGTTAATAGCCCACGTGAAACATTCACTTATGAAATTACTGACAGGGGTGTGTTAATCGCTCCAACTGCAACACCAGAAAGTAATTCTACAATTACTCAAGGTTCTAGAGTTCGTTTAGATAACATTAATAATTTGCCATCTGGACAACAATCACAGATTGTATTTACAGTTAATGGTGGGACTATTACTAGAGTGCCTAGTAATAGTAGTGTGCATTATATTCCAGTTCATGGAAATCCAGGCTCTACCTACACAATTCGTGCATGGATTGAACCAGTAGGCACGACGGCATTATCTTGGGAACCAAGCACTGAAATGACGTTTGTTTATCAAATTACAGATAGACAGGTATTAGCAGTGCCTACAGCTTCCCCAGATAGTAATTCTGCGGTTGGGCATGGTAGTCAAGTAAGAATAACTAATCCTAATGTATTATCTGCAGGGCAACAAACGCGACTTGTTTACACTATTAACAATGGTACACAAAGAACTGCCACTAGTAGCACACATTATATTGCTGTGCAAGGTGAACCAGGCACTGCCTTTACTGTGCGGGCATGGATTGAACCCATTGGAGACCCAGCAACAGCCGCATGGATAAGAAGCAACTACGCAACTTTCACCTACAACATCACAGATAGACAGGTATTAGCACCACCCACTGCCACGCCTGATAGTAATTCAAGTGTCGCACATGGTGGAAGAATAAGAATAACTAACCCAAATTCATTGCTGGCAGGTCAAACAACGCGCCTTGTATATAGTGTTAATGGAGCGGCAACCAGAAACGCCGATAGTAACAGCTATTATATTACTGTTCAAGGCACACCTGGTGCAACGTTTACTGTTCAAGCATGGGTTGAACCTGTTGGAGCGGCAACATCATTGGCATGGGCAGTTAGCCCACGGGTGACATTCACCTATTTTATTACAGATAGAACAATACTAACCGCGCCTGCTGTTACACCAGTAAATGGTTCAACAACACTTAGGAGTGGTGAGCAAGTGCGTATTGATAACCCTAACAATTTGTCTGGTGGTACTCAAACACGTATTTGGTACAGTGTCAATGGTGCAGCCGCTAGATATGCCAATACTCCCACACATTTGGTTAGCCTACAAGGTGAACCAGGTACAAATGTTCACATTCAAACATGGGTTGTACCTGTGGGCGTGGAATCTTCCTTAATTTGGGCAGAAAGCCCTAGAATTACAAGCACCTTCCAAATACGTGAAAGATATTTGTTGTCAATTCCTACAATCACACCTTCATCCCCTCATGGTGCTATGCCTGATATTGCTATGGATACCATTATGCACCTTGCCAATACTAATTTGAATCATTCTAGGGAAACACAAGTTGTATTCCGCCTTAATGCGGAGGCTGATTCTGCTATTAGACCTTTTGATGCAAGTAATCCTATTATAGCAAGTGGGCAAATTGGTGCGTCGTTTACTGTTTTTGCACAAGTACGCCCTCTACAGCAATATCAAGATTTGTTTACTCCAAGTGAATGGGCGCGTTTTGACTTTAGGTTACCAAGAAATATTCAACCTGTGCGGTTTGAGCCAGTTTCTGGGCGATTAGAACCAAATGCTCCAATTAGAATGATAACAGACACAGAGGATGCAGATATTTTCTTTAGAATGGAAAATAGCCCCGCATTACGTTCTAGCACTCTACCAGACTATGACACAATAAGAAATGACACTAGCTGGAGACGATTTGTTTCAGATACTCCAGTTGAATTTGATGTAAACAATAGATATTTTAGAGCCGTCGCGCTTAGGGATGGTGTAGTAAGTGCGGTTAGCTACACAAGTTTTGATGTACAGAATACCGCGCCTATGCCTGTTTTGCGCAATGATATACCATTAAGCGGGTATGTTATTAGAGGTATAACATTAAATTTTGAAGCAAATGACGGAACTATTTTCTTTACTTTGGATGGTGTTGACCCTATAACTGCGGCTGGAAACCAACGCCGTAGTGGTTCATCTATTCTTTTACAAACAAATGGACCTGTGCAATTGAGGGCATTTACCTCTCGTACAGGCTATACAGATAGTGAAGTGCTTGAAGTTGATTTTGTTGTAGTTGATGCATTTACGATTGACCTACCTGAAACCACTTTACTTGTTGGTGGTGAACAGATTAGCCTAGGGTTTCCCGCTGGTCTGCCAAGTGGTACAACTGTTAGTTATGTATTTAGTGGTGCTTATGAAAGGCGAGGTACTGTAACTGGTAATCAGATACGTATACCAGAAATTCTATCAGCCAGTGCCAATAATTTAACTCTTAGAGTAACAGTCAGCAATGCGGCTGGAACAATAGCAACTCAAGAATTTAACTTTACTCTTGCTCCTAATATTGCCAGTGCGCGCCCAAGTATTTCTTCACAAAGCGTGGTAAATGTTGGTGATATTATAACCCTTTTACATGATACTTCTGGTGTTAGAATGGACGTTCGAGTAGATAGGGATGGAGTGGTAAATGAAGAAGGGTTTATCCCTTATACAGGTGCAATACAACTATCCAACTTCCAAGGTTCTGCACCTGTTTATGGTCGTCCATCACAACGAGTTGATGTACGCGTTAGGGTGTATGTAAGTGGTTTCCGTCGTCGTGAGGATACATTTACCTACTTTGTTAATGGGCAAGTTGCGCAACCTTTGCTTGATATTGTTTCTATCAATTCTGATAGTAGCACTAGTAGCAATGGATTAAGTATTCATAGAGGTGAGAATAATCAATATCAAGTGCATGTACCCCAAGGGATTAGAGATTTTGAGTTACCTATTATTTTTGGGTTAAATCTTCCCGCAGGTTATGCCGAAAGCCCTATAATTATACAATATGTATCTGGAAGAGCCGCTCCAACTGATATTTTAGGATGGATTACTCCAACTCAAAATTGGCGAATGAATGGATATTTTAGAACATTTGGCGAAATGTTTATTACTTTACGAGCAGTTGCCCCCCCTAATATGCCCAATATGTTACCTAGCGAACCTGTAACTGTACGACTTTATGCTACACATGTTGATTATTATAATAGAGAAATCCCTTATATTGATAGGGATTTAACACCTGTGCGTTGGAATGATAATCCATTTGACAGCGTACATGTGTATATTCCAACATTTGAAAGAAATAGCAGACTTGAAAATATATCTGTTCATACAGAAGAAATTCAACGAGGAAGCGATTCATTTAATATTGTAGCAGACAGCAGACTGCAAGAAGGGCATGAGTTACTATATTTATATCGTGTTGTTGCATTCTCTGGCACTCAAGAAATACACAGTTTACCTCCCAATTGCATACATCAAATTTGCGAATGTGATTTATATATAACAATTTCATTCCCGAGTATTGCAACTCCATTTATTCACATTTGGCATAATGAGGAGCAACTTCCACCTGTTGAAAGAGACGTAAATTCTGACCGAATTGACATTGAAGTTACAAGTTTAAGTTATTTTGCGATAACTAGGCTTGTGGGTGGTGTAAATTTGGATGACTCTAATGAAGAAGGATTCAACAACGATGGATTACCTGCAAATGGTAATCAGCCTGGCTGGTTGAGTCGTAATTGGATTCGTTTGTTGGTGGTTATATTTATTGCTGCTGGCGTTGTTTTCACTATTATCACTAGGTCCAAACCTTAACCAACTGTGACATGTTTTAATTCTGTGGCGTGTTTCAATTCCTTTTGACAATGATTTTGTAGGGGACGCGCGTCCCGCATAACAGTAACAATCCGCATCTACGGGACGCATAGGGGTACGTTCCCTGCGAAAAGAGAAATTCTCTGTCAACAAAAATTTATACAATTTGAAACACGCCAAAATGAATTACGAAAGGCGAGATACAATGTCCAAACTGATATTTAAAAGGAATATGTACAAAGACAAGTTTCTTATCACCGAAAAAACGTCTACACTTGAGCAAAAATACTTTATAGATAAGCATAAATTTAGTAATCGTCTGGCGAATATTGAAGGTGTTATTTATGGTCTTCAAGTGGAAGTAGATAGAAGCACAGGTGTTGTATTGGACTCTGTTTTATCTGGGTCGATATATCCTGGTTGTGCCATTGATAAGTATGGACGGACAATTATTGTAACTGGTGACAGAGATGGGAATAAAATTCCATTAGACTTTACTACACTAGATTTTAATGCGGACAAAAGTGTCAAATTAGGTGAACATATAAAGAAAGATGGTAACGAACCTAATTGTTATTATTTAATGATTGCTTATAATGATATTTATACAGAACAAGAACAAGTTATACAAGAAGGTTATAAATTCTGTGTGATGTCAGAAGCCCATAGGAAAAACATTGAAAGTGTTGCAAGCAACCATTTACCTATTACCATTAAAACTTATGAAGAGCTGAATGATAGTGTAATTATAAACTTGTATGTTCCCAAGTATATAGAGCAAGAATCTTTGGAATATTCAGGTATATCAGTTTGGATGAACGCGTATTTCCTTCCCAAAAGTGAAAACACAAGCGGTGATAAAATAAAGATTGAGTGTACTCTTGAATTAGATGGTTATAAGGCTCTTAATAATAAAAATAGTATAACAAAAGAACTGGAATTTGGTAATACTGTTGAACATCGTTTTATTTTTGCACTTGATTCCATAGACAACACTAGAGATGGAAATTTTAAATTAAAGGTAACAAAGTTGGTTGTGAATGGAATTGAAAAAAATAAACCAAAAGATAAACCGTTTGATGAGATAGATATAGCGATACTTAACAGTAAAGAGATTGAACAAAAGGTAATTGAATACAACAAATTTGTAATACAAGATGTTATTAAAGATAATACAGAGAAGAAAAGTGATTCTTGGATTACTTTAGCTAGAATTGCTGCAATACCATCTTCTTCTGGTAGTGGTAATAATAGAGATTACAAGCAAATTAAAGGTTCACTTTTTGAACCATATAAGATGAACTCGTTTAGCAAATTAAGGCAATTTGAAAATTTTTATCCCTTTATATCAAAGTCTACAATTACAACCTCTGCAACTAAAGGCAAACTACAAACTAAATCCAATGATTTTGCAAAACTAGAATCTTTAATTAATAAGTCTAATCGCGGTGTATATGAGGTAGATAGTGATAAACTTTCATTTGATACTGTATACGAGTCAGATGTTAGTATACCTCATAAATTAAAAGATACTCAAGTTACAATCACATTTGGTATAGCGTGTAAAGATGATAAGGAAGAATTTATTTACTTTGGTAATCCTGTAAATATTTCTGATAGCCAATTGCAACTTGATATTACTGCAAAAGTGCTTTCTAAAAAAGAAGAATTTAAGATTTTAATAAAACCTCTTTCTAAGGTTGATCGCAAAAGTGAAAAGATTTATATTCACTGGTTTGCTGTTGGTGTAACTAAGATACTGGGTGAGGGTGATAATCAGAGAATACAAGAAGATAGCTCTATAAAAGTGAATACAAGTATGAACTATGTTGCTCCAAACACTGAAATAGATTTGTGGAAGTTTGTTGGAACTGACGGTAATTATAAATTTTATGACGACAATGGTCCAATTAGAAGTGAATCATATTATATGACCCCAACTGAAGAGAGAACTTATCAAATAACTGTTAAAGACGAGGACACAGAGGAAACGTCCGAATTTGATATTATTGTTAGCAGTTCTCGTGAGGGAAGATAATGATAAAAGAGATAACTCATGATTCAGATGTATACACTTTTGTTCATACAATTGATGAATACAAAGATGGTAATGATTGTAGCTATGAAATTGCTGTGTTTAAAATTGAAAATACCGTAAATGAAGCTACTATTATATGTATGTCTGAAAGGACTTCAAAGGCTGGAAGATCTAGTATACCCGCGCGTTTGCGTGATTCTATAAGTAATGAAGGACTGTTTAAAAATAACAAGTATTTTCGTTTTGTCTTGTGGAATGAAAGACGTAAAGAACTCTATCTATGCTTTGACCATTTTGCAAATACAAATAAAATAACAAAGACTTTTGAGAACAGTGTGCGGGTTTATAATACAGATTTTGAATGTAAAAAAATTGCACTTAACTTTATTTCTGCATTAATACACAGTAGTCGGGATTTTATAATAGAAAAAGCGGGATATGCACACTTACTATTTAATCCCCAACTTGAAACATTTAATTTAGATAATAGTCTTCAAGTTACAGTAAATTTTTTCTTAAATTTTAGTGATATTGGTAAGAATGGTGTTTATAGCAAAAAACAAGGATGGGAAACAAAAGAGGGCAGAAATAAATTAGTAGCAACCAAGGCAGCGCGATATGTGTTTTTCATTCTTGCACATGACATAATTTATAATGAAAACGAAATTGCTCTTAAAGAAGATAAAACAAATATTAGTATTTCAGACCCAGAAGCCAAGTATATGACAACAGATGTAAGTGCATATGTGAAGTTAGATGATTTAAAACAACATATCGAACGTGAAGACTTTGCAGACTTGTCAAAACTTGAAATTTATATTAGAGAAATGACAGATATACACGAAATGAAAACAGGCTTTATAAAAAGTTTTTTAAGTTTTTATAGAGACCTAACTATTAAGGGGTTAGAACATAAATTCGTTATAGGTGTAGTTGCGTTATTTATTGGTATTTCAATAGCTGTAATAATTCTATTAAATCAAACTATATTCAGAGCCTCAAGACAAGAAGATGTTTTTAACATACATCGTATAGGGGATGTTGATTTAGGAGGATAGGTAGTGGATACAGAAGAAAGAAAAAGAAAAGAAAAAAAAATTATAAAAATATCTGCCATAGCCATAGTTATAATTTGTTTTATAACATTTTGTTCAATTATTGTCCAGTATTTACCTGCAAACAATGTTGTAATGCAAGTGGAAGTACCAGGTAATTCACGTTCTTGGATGATGATTCGCAAAGAGGGCTTGCGTGATACGTTTTTGCAACGTAGTACGATTACATTTCGGCAAGCATATACAAATAATTCACTACGTCGTAATGTTTTTACTATTCCATTAATAAGTAATGTTTATTTGAATGGAGAATATCAACGTGTTGCCTATCAAGTAATTGATAAAACAGTTGATTCTGCTGGTAATCTTATTGTTTTAAGAGAATATGTAGACATTAAAACAGGTGGCTTTACTGGCATTGTGTATATTGATGTATTTCTAAATAGTTGGCAAAACAATCCATTTTTTGGTGTTATGCGTTGGATTCCACAATCTTTAAATTTTCATGGGGGCAGGCGTATAACCCAGCGTGTAGAAGTTGAATTTGACTATATAGGTGGGGGTGCTTCATACAAGGTAGAGCGGTTTACTAGAATTGATTTTGTTTATTCAGAGGATAATCAACATGGTTATTTGCGTATTTCTGGAGTGGGTAGAGAACTGGTAAACTCTAATCTTGTGGGGCGATATTGGGGTATTGCAAAAAGATATTGTCACCACCAAATGGTAAGTAATGGTAATCTTGTTCCTCTTGATGCAAATATCGGAAATGCTATCTCCTTTACAAGGTATGCAGATGGATTGACAGATTATCTTGAGCGTATTGCTCCTTCTGAGACAATCCGTTTTGGAATATCAACTAGTTTAGTATTTCGCACAATATTTATTGTAATTGCAATGGCATTGGCTATATTATTACTCTGTTTAATTTTTAATGTGATTAAATCAGAACCAAAATCTGAATTAATTATAGAACTTGAAAAATCAAATTATAAGCCTTTATTATTTGCAAGTGTGATATTGTTGTTGTTTGATGTGCTACTTTATTGGACTGTTACATGGGATTTTCGCTGGATTATATTATTTTTATTATCAATAACTATTGTTTATATTATTTATGTTCTTAAACAGATTAATCACCCTACTGATGAGAATATATTATATCGTTATAGTACAAAAAAACAATTGCTAATGATATCAACACTGTCAACTTTGTGTATTGTATTTGTTATAAGTATTGCTTTTTCATATTTTGTATATCGTAGGCAATTAATTAATAATTTTAGTAGTCGTGCAATAAATGCCTCTTCAATATTAGAAAGTTTATTGCAAAATAATCTCCGTCACCTTGGTGATATAGACCTATCTACAGTTGATGTTTTGGAGCTTGTTGCAATACGTGATGCTATGCAAAGAGAAGAGTTGTTTGTTACTAGCACTTTTCTTATTAATCCCGAAAGAGATAGACTTTATTCAATGGGTGCAAACATAGGGTCACAATTACTTTTTCCAAATGAACTTCGTCATTTTAATCGCGATAACGCGGCGTTTTATTTGTCACTTCTTGGTGAAATAGGAAGAGAAGACTATATTACTTTAAATGATCGTTTAGGGCAACGACAAACTCATTTTACTTTTATATCTCACCTACGTACCAACGAAACTATATTATTAGAAACAGGATTTTTTTACAGAGAAATTGACAGGCAGGTGCGTAATCGTGCCGTGGGGCTGTTTGCACTATTACTTGTTGTGGTAATTGCAGTTAGAGGTATATTGTCATTGGCATTGGCTGTACTTGCGTCACTGGATAAATTTGCTATCAACCTTAAAGACGGCATGGAAACAAGTGACATCACCAAAGAATATGAAAACACAATTGGTAGTGTTGGTGTTATAGCAAAATCTATTGGCGAACGTGAAAGTAAGTTCGTGACAAAAAATAAAAAATTGGAGAATAAACTAGTTGCTATTAGACAACATTTGGATTTAAAAATTCCGACTGTGTTTAATAAAGATGGTAAATATAAAAACTGGACTTTTGAAACATATCCAAGTCCATTTGCAGACAACAAAACAACACTTATACACAAAAAAAAGTGCTTTTTGTTATCTGTTAGATTAGACAAAATTATTGAAAAAGATATTAATGAGCAAATAAAAATTAATAATGCTATTTTAGATATATTTCAAGAGCAACACGATTTATTTAAAATGGAGCACACAATACTAATACCTAATAATTTCAAATTAGAGCTTTTAATTGTTTATAGTATTACAGAAAAAGATAAAATGTTTAATGTAATAGCACATGTTTTAAAGAAACTTGAATTTAAAATTCTAACAAGAATGAGCTTTTTTCTGCATTGTACTAATATTGAGGTTCATATGCACAAATTGGAAAGTATACGTGAAGCTGATGATAAAACTATAAGCCAAATTAAAAATACACTACTAGTTGTTAGTGATCTTAACGAGCGAATGAGTCAATTTATCATGAAACAACCTTGGGGCGGAACGTTGATTTTAACTGAAGAAGCACAAAGTACATTTATAGACTTGGATGATAGATTAAACGATGAACTTGATAATACTATGTGTGCTTTTCGTGATAAAAAGGATAAAGAGAACAAACTTTATTTATTAGGTATAAATAACAACAAGAACAGTAGTGAAGGTAAAGTTTTTGAGGAATGTAAAAACGCCATAGAAGACTTTGGAACAGTAATAAGGGCTACTATAGAACGCCGAAGAATTTCCGAAACCCATAACAAAATGAAGCAATCACCAAATGATGATGTTATTATTCCATACGAAGACGCTATTAATACTCTCCTTAGCATTAATATACTTTTTGAAAAGACAAGTGAAGACTTAAAAAGTGTGGATGTAAACGATGTAATTAATAAATCTCAAGAAGCAATAAAAAAGATAGAAGGTTTTTGGAATAATAGAGAAAACATTGATAAATTACTAACATTTGCAAATAAAGAAGAATCAGAAGAGACGGAAGAAGATATATCATTTAATCGCGTAGTCAGAAAACAAATTCGTGAATGTAACAAGGCTATAACAGCCCTTCAAAGGGCTTATGAACTTACACGCGACGAAAGACATAAAAGAAAATTTAGCCATGTTTCTGTTGTATTGTATGATCTTTATTCTTATTGTAGTTTGCAATTGCAAATACCACGCCTAAAAGACCCTCGATGGCCTGAGAAAGGGGAAGATAACAAATCATGATAAACTGGATAAGAAAGTTTGTTACTCAACTTCAAAGGCAAATATTTACACAGATTCTCGGACCCTATAGACGAAAAAGAGCAGACGTTAAACGGCTAACCAATGCAAGCAGTGTAGCAACAAAAACAAGACGTGGTTTTTTAGGTACTTTATTTAGTAAAAAAGGCGAAGGTGACCATGGCTACACAAAACGCACAATTTTTGGATATCATATATCCAAAAAACTTGTAATTTTTTTTCTTTTGGCAGTGCTTGTATTAATACTCCTAATTGTTTTTTTCACACGTCCAACCCCTGCACCTAATCAACCAAGCGGGCGGCAACCTGAGACAGTACGCGCTACTACTAACTTTCGTTATGATAACCACCGCCTTAACAATTTTACAGGACAAGCTAATATTATTTCTCGTAGTAACTATTTAACATATTCAGGACATGTAGCCAATGGAGTTGCGCGTGGTTTGGGTTATTTGTTTAACCCAGCATGGGGGGGCGCATTGCGTTATCGTGGATATTTTGAAAACAATCAATTTCATGGGCGTGGTAGGCTTTATTTTCAAAATGGACGATCAGAATATTATGGATATTTTCGCAATAACTATTTTCATGGAGAAGGGCGGTTGTACCTTCCAGATGGACGATTACACTATCGTGGATGGTTTTACAATGGTGTGTTTCATGGGCAAGGTGATTTAATTTCTGAAGATGGTGTATGGCGATATTATGGGCAATTTGCGAATGGTGTACTAAATGGAAGGGCTAGGATTTACGAAAATAATGTACTTACCTTTGAAGGCGAATTTTTAAACGGTGAAAGGCATGGTACAGGCACAATTTACGATAGTTCTACTGGTTTTGTTCATTATACAGGTGGGTTTCAGAATGGTGAATTTCATGGGATGGGTACACTTTATGATGAACAAGGAAGACATCTGTTTAGTGGACCTATGTTAAATAACCTTAAAAATTTTCGTCATTTGATGGATGCAACTTTGGCAGATATAACTGTAATGTTTCGTGATACTCCTATTGTTTTCTACTCTGATGGTGGATATGCACATTTCTTTTTTGAACGTGCTGGAGTGTTAATATCAACAAATACTCGTGTGCGTGTTGTTGAAGATGGTGTAACTTTTGAAACAGAACCTAATGTTTGGCAATCTGAAATGTTATTGGATGGGTCAAGGGTTTTTGTGCAAAAAATTACAATATTTGTGTTTGATGGGATTAATAGGCAAGGTGAGAATGGAAGATTCTCCAGTTTACCAAATGTTTACACTAACATCTTCCGTAATGAATCTTTGCCAACACCCACAACTATTGAAGATTTTATTATGATTGATTTTATGCAAAGGCAAGGTTTTGACATTTATTCTTCTTTTATCCATATCCGTAATAATTTTAATGTAGACAGGCAACATCAACTACTTCAAAGGATTTATCAAATGTGCTTTACAATTCCAATATCCCAGACTTGGGCAATTGATGGTGGGTTTAGATATCGCTTTTATTATGCAGATACATCCAGTGTAGATGGTAATGTTAATTCAAGTCGTACAGCTGTTTACTTTTCAATAGAAAACCTTTAATTGGAGGTGCAAACATGGCAGAATTTACAATTATATCTACTACTAGCAGAGTTATTCTAAAAATGCTTACGGACAACCTTTGTGAAAATAATGAAAATGACCTTAGTGAATCACGTATTAAATTAATTGAACCTAACGATATTAAACTAATTTCCCCAAATGCTACAAGTGGAGACTATCAACTGGGGCTTCATCTTTATGATATTAAAGAAATTGGTGAGTATCGTAGAAGTGTCCCACTGATGGAGGGAAATTTTCGTTCGCAACCCCCAAAATTATTAGAACTATACTATATGCTATTTTGTAATCCTAATCCCCAAATGGTTGTAGAAGCAGAAAAAGAACAAGTTATTTTTGGGCGCGCACTACAGGTTTTATATGATGCAAGTATTATAAAATTCTCAAACTTAGCAAATTCTAATATTCTATCTCAAAGTGAAGAAAGTGTTTCAGTTTCTGTGCTTAACCATAGCTTTGAAGAAAAAGTCAAAATTTGGTCGGCTTTCCAAAAGCCTTACAGGCTGAGTATAGGTTTTACGGTATCACCAGTGAATTTATCTTCTCGCAGAATCAGCGAAGTTACTCGCGTTACAGATATAAAACTAGAATCAAAGGTTCAAGAAGTAACACTTGAAGCATTACAAAATCTCCCTAATTAAGAAGTGATAAATTTTGTTTTCTCTTAATGTAGATATGGCTCTGTTGTTGTTTGATGACTATGATGGAGTGTGTATTAATGGTAAAGATTTTACTTTTTTTACAAATGGGCAACCCATAAAATCGATTAAAAAGCCCGACGGATACCATGTATTTACAAATTGGAATGAAATTAATGTAAACGTTATGCCCCTAACAATCAAACATCCACGTTATTTTGAACACAGTGAAGTTTTTAAATTTGACTCTAAAAATAACTTATCACGGGTAAAAAAAGTTAGGCTACAACGCAAATACTCTGGTGGGTTTAATGATTGTGAATGGTTTTATGGCATTAACAAAAATATCCCACAAAATAGTGAAATAATTGCGTTTGCCAGAGTTGCAGACAAGAATGGTGAAGATGTAACCATTTCAATAAATGCAGATGGTGTACCATCATTGGGTACAATATTTCCTCAATATTCCTTGTTGGGGCGACGTTTTGCATTAAATATAGAAGATGACAACAACAAAGATGAATTTGATACTTTTATTATTAACCAAAAATCCCCTGAAATACGCAGTTACCAGATTGAAGGGGGCAATATAACTCCAACAACATCACAGGGGCTGTATGCAGTATATTCTTCAAAAGTTGAACAAAATGGTGTGTTTTATATTCCTCACACAGGTTGCGACAAGATATTCAAATATGCTTATAAAAAACCTGATTCTGATTTAAAAGCAAAATCAAAAGAAAGGGGGGTAAACGAATGGGTTTTTGTGTCTGTAGTGGCGGGCAAATGATGTGCAGTTTTGGAACAGCACCCAGTAATCTTATAGTTTTGCCCACACGCAGGGTAATGGTTGGTGCACCCATTGCAACGATTATGGATAATGTGCCAATGGTTAATATCATGCCGTTTGCGATGTGTCGAAGCCCAACAAATCCAGCGACAAAACCAACTGGCGTAGGTCTATGTGTCCCATTAATTGTTGCTCCTTGGATGCCTGGCGTTATGTCTTGCCTAATTGGAGGAGTTCCAGCATTGGACTCAAACTCTAGACTTATGTGCAACTGGGGAGGCATTATACAAATACTGTCCCCTGGTCAAACAAAGACACTTATTTAAATTATATCAAGAAGGAGGAGCGATTGCACAAGATTAGTGCAGTCCAAAAAACATGGCAGAATATTTATCTCCAGGTGTGTACATGGAAGAATTTGAGTCTGGTATGCAACCTATGGAAGGTGTAGGTACTAGCACCGCGGGTTTTGTGGGTATGGCGGAAAAAGGTCCTGTTAAGTTACACAAAGACACAAACCGACCCGTTGCCCCCGTGTTGGTTACTAGTGTTGCCGATTATCGTCGCGTTTTTGGCGGATATCTTCCCGAAAAATTAGACGATAAGCGTTTCCTACCTCATGCGGTAGAACAGTTTTTCGCCAACGGTGGTTCACGTTGTTATGTAATGCGCGTAGCTCCTAAAGGAGCAGTAATCGCAACCAGTTTACCTGTTGGAGGGTCTACAAATACATCGGCAACTACGGCAATAGCTGCCTTTTCAACTAATGACCCCGTTGCAATCGTTTTTCGCGCAAAAACTGCGGGTGTAGCTGGTAATACAATAACTGTTAGTGCAAAAGGAGTAGTAACAGCTACAGTTAATATGACCAACTTTGACAAAGCGGGACATACATTCACGTTAGACAACGTAACTGGTCTTGAAGAAGGCGACATTGTTAAAGTATCACCTTATGACAATAAAGGTGTTGTTGTGTACAACCGCATTAAAGCAATATCGGATAAGGAAAAATCTGTGACTTTTGTCAACGAGATAACATTAAACTCCTCTGTCCAATGTTGCAGACTTGATGTTACCATTTCGCAAGGCGGTAATCAAGTAAAAACAGTTAATAAAGTATCTCTTAATAATGGAAAACCTTCTTATATTGCAACTTCTATTAAAGATGTTGTTGAATTAAAAGTTGATAATACGTTATTAGGGCAAGTTTTGGACCGTGACGCAAGCAAAGGTTTAATCGGCTATTTTGGTGAAGCTACTGGCAATAATATCACTGGCAGTGATGAAGTTGTTGTTAAACTTGCAAATGGAGCTGATAAAAAAGACGCTGGAACTATGACACCACTGCTACAATTTAAAGCAAAAAATGAAGGCGAGTGGGGTAATAAAATACGCGTTACAGCAAAACAAACAGATGGCGCAAGAACTACTATTAAAGAAGGTACTTTTGTAGCTGGCACAACTCAAACCCTAAAAAGTGCTGAAGGTTTTGAAGTAGGTGATGTTGTTAAGGCTGACGGATACAACTGTATTACAGCAATTAATGGCAAATTAGTTACATTTGAAAATAGTATTGATAATGATACTCCTATTCAATGTTGCAGACTTGCAATAGATGTAGTTTCATCTTCTGATGAGCAAGTTGAAAGATATGAAGATGTGTCGTTTAATGTTGGATATTCAACTTATATCAAAAATGTTTTAGCTAAATCAAATTTGGTGGACGTGCTTAACGTTGGTGATGACCAAAAAACTGAGCCTGCATTGCTTGATGGTGTATTAAATGGCACTGGTGATAATTTGCTTCTAAGTGCTTTTATGACATCATTCGGCAGAGATAATAACCATATTCCGCTTGATGGAGGTGCTGATGGTGATTTGGCTTATGCTACAGCAGATATGTATAAAGGGGTAGACGTTGACCCACGCAACCGCACTGGTTTAAAAGCATTTACGGGATTATCCAATGTTAGCATCATGTCAATTCCTGGGATTACTGATGAAGATGTACAAAAAGCATTGGTAACGCATTGCGAAATCGAAAAAAGCTGTTTTGCTATATTGGACATGCCTTGTAACACTGATGATGTTAAAGGTTTGCAAACAACTCGTGGGCTTTTTGATACAAATTATGCCGCTATGTATCATCCTTGGATTCAAGTGTTTGATGCTTCTAATAAAAAACAAACATTACTCCCGCCAAGTGGTTTTGTAGCTGGAATTTATGCAAGAAGTGACAATACCCGTGGCGTTCACAAAGCTCCTGCTAATGAAGTAGTACAAAACGCGTTAGGGCTTTCATGCTACTATGGCAAAGGTGAACAGGATGAATTAAACCCAAAAGGTATTAATATAATTCGTGCTTTACCAGGTCAAGGTATTCGTGTTTGGGGCGCAAGAACTTGCTCTAGCAACCCATTGTGGAAATATGTAAACGTGCGTCGTTTGTTTATCTTCCTAGAAGAATCTATAAAATCATCCATTAATTGGGCAGTGTTTGAGCCAAATGATGAAGTATTATGGACCCGTGTTCGCTTAACTATTTCTTCATTCCTACGTGACCAGCATCGTGCTGGCGCATTGGTTGGAGCAACGGAAGAACAAGCGTTTTATGTAAAAATTGGACCAGAAACCATGTCGCCACAAGATAGGCTTAATGGTCGTTTGATTTGTGAGATTGGTGTCGCACCTAGTCGCCCAGCAGAATTTGTAATATTCCGTATCACTCAAATGACAGGTAGCGAATAAACCCAAACAATAAATTAAAGAAATAATATAAGAAAGGACGATAAAACCGTATGGCTATCACAAACTATCCGTTAAAAAAATATAATTTCCGCGTACAAATTGATGGTATTGATGTAGCGGGATTTGCAGAGGCAAGCGGATTTGATGCCAGTGTTGATGTTATTGAGTACCGTGAGGGAACAGATGCCATTAACGCTGTTCGTAAAATGCCGGGAATTACAAAATACGGCAATATTACCCTAAAATGGGGCATGAGCGAAAGCCTCAGCTTTTATGAATGGGTACAGGGTATTTCTGCTGGAACTATGGTGGATGCAGGTGACCGCATGAAGGATGTTGTCATTTATCTTCAAGACGACAGTCGCACTGATGTATCTTATTGGACACTTGTTAACGCTTGGCCTTGTAAATATATTGCGCCAGACCTAAACGCGACTTCCAGCGAGGTTGCTTTTGAAAGTGTTGAAATCACATTTGAAGAAATGCGTAGAGATCAATAATTAAATTTAGTAATTGTAATGTATATAACAAGAGAGTGGGGATAAAACTCCACTCTCAAAATTGAAAATTTTGGAAAACAAGAAAGGGATACATTTATGGAATTTGTATCAGAATACCCATTCGAGTTGCCTAAAGGATATGTGGATTCTGCGGGCACAGTGCATAAAACGGGTACTATGCGGTTGGCAACGGCGGCGGATGAAATTTTACCTATGCGAGACCCTAGAGTAGTCCAAAATCCTGCATATTTGCCTATTATTTTATTTTCTCGTGTAATTACATCTTTGGGGGATGTCCCAAGACTTGACCCCAAAATTATTGAGAAATTGTTTTCTGCCGATTTAGCTTATTTACAAAATATGTATAATACAATAAACGCCATGACACCACTTATAAATAGCTGTGTTTGCCCAGATTGTGGGCATTCGTTTGATGAGCCTGTAAATTTTACTCAACCGGGATAATGCCATACCCGGAAGCAGATATATATAAAGAAATGTCATTTATTTCATATTATTATAATTGGGGCTTTGAAACGGTTATGACGCTAGACCACAAGATGCGTCGCCAGTTTTGTGCAGAAATTTCCGCTATTCATAGGGAAGTAAGCAACGAACCCCGTAACATATTTGAGGTGTGATGTATGCCCAATTTAACTTCACGAGGTACAGACTGGTTGACTTCTCATAACTTTGAAGTGGTGATTGGCTCTACCAGCATACCATTTTCTAAGGTAAGTAGTATAGAAATTAGCATAGAAACAGAGGCATTTTCAGAGGGGGGCGAAAGCCGATATACACACACCCTTTTTAAACCGCCCAGCAATGAAAAGGTTTTGCAATTGGAAAGAGGTGTCGCACCTACTGCCGTGGCAAGGCAATTGTTACGTGTGGGTGCTATCTTTGAGACGTTACTTGTTTATGTTTATGACAGGCAACGTAAGCCCATGAGAATTTATACGGTTTATCAGGCACAATTAAAGAAGCAGAGCTTTACAGATTTAAATGCAATGAATGGTGAAATTTTTGTGGAGCGGTTAGAGTTTGTTTATCGTGAATTAGAGGATACTTCTGGATAATCACTAATGGAATAGAGAACTAGAGAATTAGGGAGGAGATATGCATGATACATTTGACCAGTTTTGCGACAGAGATAATGTCGAAGTATGTTAATAATACCATGACTATGGAACTTCTCCCTGCCGATTTGTTTTTTTTGCGTACATTACAAGCGCGTGAAAATGATGAAGAACCTGTTAAAAATATACAGAGTATTAATTATATAACACAAATTTTATCTGAAAATCAGTTAAATTTAGTTAATTTATCATTTACTCAATCTCTCCTTAATAGGGTTGTGCAAACAATAGAGGAACTTTCTTTATACAGTGCGCCAACAACATTTGTTACACACAAATACGATGAAAACGATAGTAAAACAAATAATATACCAGCGACACAAATGAACTTTGTTAAAAAGGCAAATATGTTTAATCTAGAAACATTAATTTGGGAAACATTGCCTTTGAATCTAACAAAAAATAATGTCTATTACAATACTTTAGTAAATAAAAACTATTTTTTATATCAAAATTTAGTGCAAAATTTGGCGAAAATATCTAATTTAGTATCAAATATTGATGCATTAAATCAAAATCTTATGCTTGAAGATAACAAGACTGATTTGTCATTACATGTCAATAATTTTAATAGGGCATATTACAATCAAGTTTTGTTTAATGTTCATAAGGATTATTTAACAAAAGATGAAATTCATAATAATTATACTGATAATTTGATGAATAATCAAAGTGATTTGTTTTCCAGTTTATACAATAATAGCCCAATTATAGGCTTTGATATTAATAGGGTTTTTAATAGTAATATAAATTCTATGATGACAGAGGATTTGTCCTTATACACACAAAATACAAGCATTTTACCAATTTATAATGATCTTAGTTTGAGTTATTTTAGTCAAGAATCTAAAACGGCACAGGATTTTTATTCATGTAATTTATTTAAAAATAATAGTGCATTTGCAAGTTTTAGGGATATTATGTTATCTACCCATAAGCCATATTTTGTAAATAATTTTCATGAATCAAATAACAAGTTTAATATTAAGCACGATTATTTTACACTTTCGGAATCAAGGGTTGTACGTACAATTCAAGAAAAGTTGCCAAGCTCTGTAATTGAAAGTAATAATATAAATAATCTATATTTGAATCAATATAATAAAATCATTTCAAATACTCATAAACAGCCTAAAGATAATCCAATTATAAAACACTACTTTGCTAAGAATATAATAGACAATATCATGACAAATATTGGTAAATTTACTAATAATTTAGAAGTTAATTTACATCAATATACTAGCAAGCAATGGAAAAATGAAAATATATCCAGAGAATCAAAGATTTTTAATTTTACACAGTCACAATTGGCGTATCATCTTATTAATAGCAAAGAAAAAGAAAATAATGAAATATATATACAAAATTCAGAGTTTAAGGCGATAGATTATTTAAATTCTAATAGTAGCAAAAGGGAAGAAAAACCAACTCAAACGCGTTTTATTACACAACAAATATTGTCAAATGAACAATTTTTCAAGTTTTTTTTAGAGCGTGTTCACCCAAAACATAGTATTTATGAGAGAATAAATAACTTTGCTATTATGCCCACAAATGTTATTACATCATTGGCGCAACATGTTTTTAATCCCATAAAATCGCAAAATTACGTTGGTAGTTCTGTACCTAGGTTATTTTTTGAAACAGATAAAATTAATAGTAAAGTAAACAAAGATCCTATGGAGATTAAGATTAATTTATTTTTAGCACAAGAGATATTGGAAAAAGTCCGTAAACCTATGTCTTATATGGAAAAATTGTATTTTGTGGATAATTCTATTATTAATGCAAATAAACAAGAATTTACGTCGTTATCACATAAAATCAATAATATTAAAAATGACTCTACTGATTATTCTTATTTAAATAATGCAGAAATTAACTTTGTTGAACAGTTGAGTAAAGTTAATAAATCATGGAATACTCGCGTTTTTAGTTACGATGTAACTTCTAATGAGTTAAGGCATAATATCGAAAATATCAATAATCAGGTCAAAATGCAATCAGTTAAATGGCAGCGCGATTCATCTATTCAAACATCGCAATATCTGCAATCAAATGATATAACTATAAAAAATATTGCAATTCACCCATTAATTGCAATTAAACCCATAGATTCTGCTGATTTGTCGCAAACAAATTCATTGCCATATTCACCCATATCACTTACATTTGCGCCCGCTTCGTTGCCTATTGCCACAAATTCGCAAACTACCCCTGAAATTGTTGAGGATATCGAGTTTATAAAAAAGAAAGTGCAAAAAACAACAGAGACTACTATACAGTCGACAGTTCCAATAAATACTGCAATACCAGCTTCTGTAACAAGTAAGTCACAACTTTCTGAACAATCAATAACGGCAATTGCTGACAAAGTATATCGCGTATTAGAGCGGCGTTTGCGCTCTGAAAGAACGCGTAAAGGATTGATGTAATTATGATTGGCAGTGGAAAATTAGAAAAGGCGCAATTTATCCGCTATCGAAGGTCTGGAGACAGGCATACAGTTGCGGGAAAGTTGAATGTACAATTTAACCCTTCTGAATATAGCATAGAGCGTAGTGTAAACCTTGCAAGGAAAACGCCACTGTACCGCGACACGTCACCAGACCATATTCAGACGGTGAACGCGGGTGAAACGTCGCTAAATATTAAATTGCAGTTTGATAGTCTTACGCCACTTTCTCCAGCGAGTCCGCGTTCAGGTATGCCAACAGTGGATTCCAGTGTAAACAGCCGTGTTCAGGCATTGTTAAGGTTAATCAAGTATGACCATGAAGACCATGAACCACCACGTATAGGGTTTGTGTGGGGGAACGTGTTTTTTGTTGGTAACATAACAAAACAGCAGACGCAATATACCCTATTTACCCAAGATGGTACTCCTGTGCGCGCACAAATTACATTAACAATCACAGGCGAGGAAGCCTCTGTGGACAGTAGGGTGCGGCAATATCCTATGGAATCACCAGACCGCACAAAGGTTAGATGGTTGCGTAGTGGGGATTCGTTGTGGATGATGGCACAAGAAGAGTATGGTGATGCTTCTATGTGGAAGGATATCGCAATAGCCAACGAAATTCTTAATCCTAGGGCTGTTACAGATGTGCGTAGGCTTAAAGTTCCCGCCAAACGGCATGGTTTGGAAGATTAGTAAATTGGTAGAAAGGTGGTATATATATGGACTTGTCTACAATAACAACCTCGTTCGCGCAACTTAGGCGAAAATACAGGGGGTTTAGTTCGCCAACTGTTCGCGTGTTTGTTGACGACGTGGATATCGCAGAAAAAAGAGGAGTTGTGTTTTCTGATGTTTCTGTGCAACTTTCCATTGACTCGTCTGCCTCTAGTTGTAGTTTTACTGTGATAGGTGAATATGAATTTAGAAATACTGCCTTTTCTAAGAATAATCTTACCCAATTGTTACAAATTGGCGCAAGAATTAATGTCGAAATTGGCTATATTGTTACAGAAAATGTGTTTCGTGGGTTGATTATGGAACTTGAATATGTAATGGAAGAAAATGAAGCCCCAAGTATACGCGTGGAATGTATGGATGCAAAATGTTTGTTAATGAAGCGACAAGTACCAGAACTTAACCAGCGGCGGCGTATTACGGATGTTATTAATGACATGTTTCGGCAAAACCCTTTTAATACCTATATTAGGCGAATTAATATAGAACCCTTTGGAGACCCACATGATATGATAACCTCTGGCAATGAAGATAATTACCAGTTTATAACCAAAAATGCCCAAGAAATGGGTTACGAGTTTTATATATTACAGGGTAATGTACATTTTCGTAGAAGTACCCGCGGCTCGTCGCAATCCCCTATTATGACACTTAGCCCCGAATTTGGTTTAAGGTCGTTTAGAATGACTTTACGTGGTTCGCCACTTTATAACAGTGTCACAGTTATTGGAATGAATCCCCGTAATAATCAAAGAATACGCGAACGGGTGAATATTAGCCCCAATGTTCGTAGATACACAAACCGCATTTTGCCAGGAGCTGACAAAACCGAAAGAGATTATAGTATTAATACATCAAGAAGGGCTAGGGATAAGGCTACTACACAAATGTCTGGAGCGCAAAATGAATTTAGAAGTTTATCAGGCAGTTGTATTGGCATTCCAGAGCTGGGACCAGGGCGCAATATTCGTATTGAAGGGGTTAGCCCAGAAGGTGACAGGGTTTTTTATTTAACCAGTGTTAGCCATTCTTTAGATAATAATGGATTTACAACAAATTGGGAAGCGAGAGTGAATGTATAGTGAATTTAACAAATTTACTTACTTTGGACAACCACCAAAATAAACAACAACAATGCAATTTTGCTCATGCTGTTGTAGTGCAAAATGACAGTTCTGCCCACCCTGGTATGGTGAAGGTTCAATATACTTTAATGGGTGATGAAAAGAACATAACTAAGTTTATTCCTTGTCTTTCGTCATCGGCAGGGACTGACCATGGTTCTTATTGTTGCCCAGAAATTGGAGACCAAGTGGTTGTATGTTTTATGGATAATAATCAAGAATCTCCAGTAGTAATGGGTTGCTTGTATCCCGCGGGTTCAGATGTTATTGGGGATAACTTTGATTCCAAAAACTGCAAAAAAGCCATAAAAACAAAAGGTGGATTTGAATGCACTATAGAGGATGAAGAAGGAAAACAATATGTGGAAATAAAAACTAAAAGCGGCTCAAAAATACGTATTGATGATGGAGAATCTTGCGTTACAATATCTGACAAAAATAAGAAAAATTATTTAACATTGTCGCTTAGTAATGGCAATATTGAAATTGTTGCCGATAAGAACATAACTTTAAAGGCGGGAAGTGCAGAATTAAGCCTTTCGGCGGATACAGATTCTATTAATTTAAGTGCCGCACAAATTTCATTAGAAAGTAGTCGCTCTATGAATGTAAGCAGTAACAACATGCTTAAAGTGGAAGGTGGTATGACCACACTGGAGGGGCGACAATCATTAACAGTCTCAGGCGGAATGGTGCGAATAAATTAATAAATCAATTAAGAAAGGGTGAACATAGTGCAACCAGCGGATTTTTTAGGTAAGGGCTGGAGTTTTCCACCTTCTGTAGACCATGCAACGGGGCGTTTTCGTATGGTTGAAGGGGCGGACGATATAAGGCAATCTATAGGAATTATATTAGGTACACGTATTAATGAAAGGGCTATGTTGCCAGAGTTTGGTAGCAGTATGCATGAATTTGTGTTTGAGTTACCTGATGCCGCCGCTGTTACACTCTTGTGCGACGAAGTAACAGCCGCCTTGGTTAGATGGGAACCACGCATAGTTGACATTAATGTGAGTGTAAGCCTTGAAAGGATTAATGTGGGAGAAGTTCGTTTGTTTATAAGTTACACAGAAAGAAAAACAAATAACCCTGGAAATATCGTGTTTCCCTACTATATCACAGAGGGTGCAGGTGAAGACTAATGTGTGATTTAAATGTAAATGCAATAGATGAAATAGGGAAAATAAAAAATCCTAAAAATTCAATGGATGTTATAACCAGCAAAATAGCTAGTCTTGCGGAAGTTTATACTACAGAGTGGGCGTTTACACCAAACCTTGATGAAAACCCTGATGTAGGTAGTGTTGTAGCGTTATTGTACAAGGATATGTTAGAAAGAAGCACACGTCGCCTACAAAACGTATTACATGACAGGCATAGGATTCAATTTTTAAACCTAGTTAAGCAGAATTTGAAGGATGAACAACGCGAAACAGCTGAAGGGCATGTACAATTTTCATTGGTAACAGGTGCGCCAAGGGCTGTTTATATCAAGAGGAACACACAACTGTTTGCAGAAAATAGTGACGATAATGGGCAACCAATAATTTTTGAAACGGATGACGCAATCACTGCTACACCAGCAAAATTGTCTGCAATTTATATGACAAATGGGGAAGATGACTGGATAGGGCGTATATATTCCAATACAGAGGCTAGTTTGAATGCTGATGAAGAAAATAGCACCGAAGACTTAGCATTTCAGGCGTTTACCAGTGAACCAGCTATTGAGGTTTCAAATTATCAAATGAATAATAATTTAAACAGACATAATGTAATACTTGGCTTTTTAGATGCATTCGACAATATTAGCGAATTATGCATAGACCTTGCATTTGATGGTGTAAGTGAAGATACAATGGCTGTTTTGTTGGATAAAAACGTGATTGAATATAAAATTTGGGGCATAACTGCTACAGATAAAGTAGAAAAATTCTATATATTTGATGATGAAAAAAAGAAAAGGGAACAAGAGGAAAAAAAAGAAAAAGAGAGAAATAGGAGAAGGCGTAGAGAGGGCGATAATAAAGAAGAAATTCCTCCTAATACAATAAGATTGCGGTCAAGTGAAATAATTCCAAAAAAAGCCCTATTAAATGGCGTAGAATGCTATCAAATTGAAATAAATTTAAAACAATATAATTCTGTGCCAAATTTGTATGTAAATGGGATTAGAGCGAAATTTTCAGGAGCGCAACTTAAACCAGATGAAATATATTGCAATCGTATATTACAAGATAAAGATGATGTATATTACCCATTTGGCAAACCATTGGAGATATATTCTACTTGTGAATTTGAGAGTAGCGAACTGTTTTCGCGCAAAAATGCAACTGTAAAAATGACGTTTGACTATGAAATTGAAGATGAATTCCGCAAGTTTGCGGGATATGAAGAGACTTATCAAGGCTGGGTAAAAAGAGCCAGTGATGCAGAAAAAATACTTACTGTTACCACTGTAAAAGCAGATAGGATTTTATTGGAATACTTGAGCAAAACGGGCTGGAAAAATGTATTAATTATCGGTTCGCGGGAGGAAGTTGCAACTGCTTTCACCAGAAACGATAAAGTTAAACCAATAACAGTTGAAGTAATGGAAGCAATGATAAAAGTACAGAAAGGGGAAGACGACAAAGATGCAAAAGATATAACAAATGAAGTGAAGGAAAAAATAGAAGAAGCAAAAGTAAAAGGCATTGCAACAATCGAATTTAAAGTGCCTGATGATATGTTGGATGCTGCCCATGCGTTGGGTGATGCACGTATGCGTATAAGATTATTGCGCGCAGATGGATTGTATCAAATGCCCGCTAGAATACGTTACCCTAAAATGAAAGATTTAAGTTTTAGTTATGAATATGAAGATGATAATGCGATAAGACCACATATTATTTTAACTTATAATGACCTTATTAGAAAAGAATATAGTGGTAATTCTGGGTTTTATATGTTTACAAGCCGATTAAATAAAGAACCAGCTATATATTTGGGCTTTGATAAAAACCCGTGGGAAGGTACTAATAATCCAAGGCTTAGCCTATATTTTAAGGTTGAAAATGACTCTGCTAATCCTGTAGGGTTTAGTGTTGGATGCGTGTACAAACAAAATAGTGAACAAGACTTTAAGCGTTTTGAACATAATGACAGTGTTACAGACCGTACCAACAAAATGTGTGACCCTGGTACTTTACTTTTGGGTATTAAGCAAAAACGACATGCCAAAGATGTAGCTCCAATGTTTTTGTTTGGGCATGAATTATACTGGATTAGGATACTAAAAAATCCTCCTAAAAAGAATGACCCTGAATTTGTGCCTCCACGTATAAAGGGCATATTTTTAAATATGGCATTGGTAAAAAATAAATGGACGCAAAAACAAGAGTTTGACTTGCATTCTACAGATGGAACATTACAAACAAGTGGGCGTAATCTTAGGTCTGTTGTGCTGGAAGTTAATGAAGAAAATGGATCTGATGAAGATAATTGGGTAACATGGCAACAGTCTTTTGGTACGCAATTACAAGGAGAACGTGTATATTCCATTGATGCTGATGGGGGCAAAATTCGTATAAACAAGACTGCAATAGCACGTTATCCTGTTAAATCTAACGGTGAAAATGTGCGGGTGACATATGAGACTTATAGGGGTGAATTGGCTAATGTGGAAGCTGGAGCAATTAACACATTAGTGTCTTCTATAGCATATTTGTCAAGCGTAACTAACCCAATTGCAACTCGTGGGGGTTATAATGCCACGGATGAACATGTAATAACTACTATTACTAATGCTATACGCACACAAAACCGCGCTGTCACACGACATGATTATGAACAATTAATAAAACAGGTGTCTCAATCCATAACAAGTGTAAAAGTATTTGGTGAGGATAGTGACACCCTTCAAGTGGCTGTTTTGATTGATGGATTTGAAAAGGGTGACCATCTTTTTTCTAAGGTAAAGACACGTATTGAGGTTATGCTTAAAGAACAGAGTTCTTCATATTTGGTGTATGAAAAAGTAAATATAGTTCCGCCACGATTTGTTCCACTGGGTGTGAGGCTAAGGTTTAGTATTGATGAAGAAAAAATTAATGACCTTTATGAAACTGAAATGGAATGTAAGAAAATTATTAGTAATTTTATAGACCCTATAAGTGGTGGGTTTGGTGGTAAGGGATGGAGTGTTGGCGTTATTCCCACAAATTCTCAAATTCTTGCGTATTTTAAGGCTAAATTTTCATCTGCGCAAGGAATAAGTGCGCGAACTACAGCATTAATTGGCGGGGAATTTCACATTATTAATGACCATATTCCCATTAACCTAAAGGATAAGGATTTGATGTTAGCCACTAATGGCACACATTCTATTAACATTACTGTTATTGAAAAAAATTAAACTATAAAAATTAAATATTAAAAAAGATAAAAGGAAAGGGGTATTATATGTTAGCTGTGCCAAAATTGGATGAAACAAGTTATAACAGTCTGGTTCAAAAGGCGCGCCTTCTTATTCCACACTTTGCCCCAGAGTGGACAGACTTAAATGACCATGACCCTGGTATTACTACCTTACAAACGTTGGCGTGGCTGGTGGATAACCTTGACTTTTATATAGATGCTACTGGAGAAATTCATAAACTGAAATATTTGCAATTATTGGGGATTGTTCCAACGCGTAAGGTGTCTGAGGGATTTATTATGCTTTTACCCACTAAAGCACACAAAGACTATGATGAGTATAATGCTTTAACAGTTGAGGTGTGTAAAGGGGATAAATTTGTTGCAGGTGATGTATCTGGAACGGAATCTATTATTTTTGAAGCTGTAGAGGCTTTTGATGAAAATAGGATAATTAACCCATACAGTGCGCTTTATAGAAATAAGCCTCTTTATAATGTTCCAAAAGAGGATGACATTCTAAGAGGTAATATAATTCCAAAAGATAGTAGGATTAATCAATTTGTTGAAGCGGGCGAATCTGTAGGGGTTTTTACTAAGGAACATAATGCTTTTTATATAGAATTTAACTTTCCTTTGGAGGGTGAATTTAGGTTTTATATGGATATTACTGCAAATCCTCATAGAAAAGCGTATGATGATTTGAATGGTTTTCCTAATATAAACTTAAAATGGAGATATTGGGATGGCAAGCAATGGCATATTAACATTTCTAGTACAAAAGATGAAACCCATAGTCTTAGAACTAATGGTTTTATCACTTTAAATATTCCCAATTCTAGTGATAGCAAAGGCGAAAGTAAGAAAAATGCTAAATACTATTTGCAAGTAGTATTAGACCTTAACGAGATGGAGTATTATGACGAATTGCCTTCTATTAAGGGGGTATATACAGATTGTATTAATGTGAAACAAACAAATACAATCACTGGGCTAACATTTTATAAAGACTTGCCTCCTTCTGAAAAACTTGAATGGCGAAAACCTTTGTTGGGTTGCGCCAATGAACGTAGGTGGTTGCGAAATGTTCCAAATATACATGAGCTAACCCTTGCGGAAATACTTATAACGGAAGAAGATAAAAAAGAAGAAGAAGAAAAAAAGATTGATATTGTTGAAAAATATTTGAGTGAAAATGTAGAGGACAAGTTATACACCATTAATAATACATGGTCTGAATTAAAACAAGAACAAAAAGAAGAACAAGAAAAGGACTATAAAGCCCGCATTTTTGACTTTGACAGACTCAGTGGTGATATTGTTTTTGGTGATGGTTTTAATGGTAGACAACCAAATGCGGGGACATGCTTAATCCCAAAAGAAGTTGTTATTTCGTTGTGGGATAAGGGAAATGTACGGAGCAAGCAAATTAATACCAGTATAAGTGACAATGGCAAGCTGTGGAATGAGCGCGTAACAATAACAAACCCTAAAAGGACAAAAAATGGGATAAATAACAGCAGCTCGGCGGATTTAGAGAACGAGTTAAGAAAGAAGTTACAAACGCCCACCCGCGTAGTTACAAAAGGGGATTATATTCATGTTGTTAAACAAACGCCTGGGCTTATGATTGACAAGGTGAATGTTATTGATTCGGCTACTTATGTGAATTGTTATGGGGGCAAGGCGCAAAAGGGTGTTATGTATGTGGTGGTAAAACCTTATGTAGAGTCAAATAAAGAGGGAAAAAATGATATACACCCTCGCCTGAGAAATTGGTGTAAAAATGTCATTTATTCACATATTGATAAATATAGATTGCTTACAACAAATATACAAATTATTTCTGTTAGTTATGCACATGTTGAAGTGTCTTTTGCAGTTAGGTTGTTTAAAAATACAAAAGCCGCAAGGGACAGTGTAAGGGTTAAATTAAAAGAGCTTGTAGAGCAAAACGAGTTTGGTGACACTATTGTTTATAGTTTTATATATTCAGAAATAGAATTATTGCCTGATGTTGCGGAAGTAATGAGTTTGGACCTTTTTTGTGATAGGACTTATGCAGAAAAAACCGAACAGGGTAATATAAAAATTAATCCTGACGCGCTTGCGTATCTGGGTGATGTTTATGGTCAATTTGCAGAGGTGGAGGGCGCGGGGGAATGAAGGAATTAAAATATATAAACTTCTATAACTTGGCTCTTACTGATAAAGAAAAGGCTTTTACCAATGGAGAAGTTAAAGATTCAAACGATGGCAGAAATATTGTCATTCAATGGAATGATATTAAAGATAAGGATAGCAAAAAGGTTAAAATGGGGTACTATCTTTCCCCAATGTTTGATACCAGAGTTAAGGGGAATAGCTATAATCGTTTAGTGATTGAAGAGGGGCGCGTTTTACATGGCATTAGTAATAGTAATGGAAATGACTATGAAAATGACAATAATAAAGAACGTGATGTAAAGCTGGAAGTAATTGTGTGGTCTACGGATAAGGAGGATATTAACAGGGTTGGGATTAGTAACAGTAAAGATGTCTTTGAAAAAAGGGATACTTTACAGGCTTTTGATGAGTGGGTACGTCAATTAAAAGATAGTATAGAAGATGGTAAAGAAGTTAAAACTGGCGAAAAACTACGCGAATTGTTTAGAATTGACAAGGGTGACTTTCAGCGTAGGTATAAGGCTGGGGCGCGTGATATCTTATTGCATGGCTTACATGGTAGGTATGTTTGGGTTTTGGTGTTGTTTACTGCACACAGCGAACATTTGCCACATTATGAATTAAAAGGGATGCGACTAGAGTTTCCGAAATATTCATTTGTTGACTATTTTCCAGAAATTTATCAGACTCATATCAAAGGAAGTAATGGAAACAACGGAAATGACTTTTTTGCGCGTTATATTGCTATTTTTCAGTCTATGTTTTTGGATGAAGAGCGTAAAGTTGATGATATTCCCATACGGCTTGACTATAATTTAGCCCCTGGTCCTGATGTTAAAAATTTGGCAGAATGGCTGGGCTTTGACACTACTCATGCTTTGCTAACTGAAAATATGCTACGAGAAATGATTAGCAAATCGGGTATATTCCAGGGCAAAAAGGGGACTCTGGAGGCTTTGAAAGCAATGATTAAGTTGCTTGACATAGAAATAAAAATGGATGGTAATAGAGAACAGGTAAGCGAATGCTTTAAATGTGAAAATGCTAAAAACTGTGCTGAATTTATTGATGGGGGATTTTGCATAGAAAATTACCAAGATTTAGATAGTAGGTACAAGCGGATACTTAAAGAGTATTTTCCGTTGGGCGCAAAGTTACGGCGTGACAAGGCGGAAGATAATAAATTTGATGATAAAGTTATTGGGATTACGAAATTAGCACCTGATAAAGATGATTAATAGGACAATGATTTTGCAGGAGCGGAAGCGGGAAGGTGAGACAATGACCTTTGGATTTAGGGCGCGTTATGTGAATGATGATTTTGTGTTTGAAGATAAATCGACGGGTGAACTGATTCCTGCGGAAGATGTTGTGAAACGTATTTATGACTACAACGAACGTGATAAACCATATGACGAAAAAACATATCAGGCGGATTGGATGGCGTTTGTCTCGCTGTGCCTCGCTGCTGTGGTCTCTTATAAGGTATATTGTGCGCAAACGCTGGCTACAGAGAATTTTGTTCCCAGTTTGTCGCGTACTTTTATGAACTCGGATGAGGCGTTACATCACCTTACTTGTTATCCACCTGTTGCGCGGTTGCCTGATGCTTGGTTGATTGTTTTGGTGGAGGGGTATTCACATATTAGGGGTAGGGAAGTTGTAACAATAAAAAAAATAAAGACAATTGCGGCGGGAACAGCGGGGAATGATATACCACGGGTTATGCGATTGAAACAAGTGCTTGGTTTGTCTCATTTTTCTTATTTTGCGTTATGGTGTGCCATTATTTGTAATATTAATAGGGGCTTTGAACGAGCTTGTAAGGTTTTGCAGGGTAATGATGCTGTGCGTGTTCCTACTTTGGGAATTATACAAACTTTGTACAATTTGGTATTTGAGAATGAGAGCAAGAAGGGGGAAAAAAGGGCAGAAAATTGGCTGCTTGAAGTGGATTCCTTGGAAAATAGCTTGCTATTTAACTTTGTTTCTGATTATACGCTGATGCGCCCTGTAACTCTGCGCCCCGTTGCGTTTTCTCATATTATGGGAATGCATTATTCTAGCCGTGAACTTTTATCATGTGTTGTTAAGTTGGAGCCTATTAAAAGAACTCCTCTACATTTAGATAGTCAATTAAACGAGGCTAGAGTTATTTATAAATCTATGGCTTCGCGTGGGGAATCGCGATTGTGTGTCTTGAGTGGCGCAAGAGGGAGCGGGAAAAAGCTAACTTTGCAATGGCTGGCAAGTGTGGAGGGTGTGACATTTATCCTTGTGGACTTGGATAAGTTACTTTTAGATAAGACGCATTTTTCGGCTATATTGGAAGAACTGTTGTTTTTGGCACTTGTTGAGGGGCGGCTAATTTGCTTTTGTAGTACAAGGTCTGTAAGTCAAATGGTGGGGGTTGCAGATAGGTTAAAGGGATATAATTTGGGTATTTTTTTCTTGTCTGAATCCAAACGTCGCGGAACTACACCAAATGAATTTGTTACACAGTATATTGATTATCCACCGCTTGATTTGGAGGTTTCGCCTGCGTTTTGGGAGACATTTGCCTCTGAATATGAATTCTCTCTTGATATAAATTGGGTGCAAATTGCTGCTAGGTATTCCCTTTCGGCTGGGCAAATTGAATCTGCTGTACGTAGTGCGGCGGAAATGGCAAAATCTCAAAATTCGTTGGCTACAGAGGATATTGTGAGTGCGGTAGTTTTGTTGGAACATACGGGGCGACTGGGGGCGATTGCTGATAGGATTGACCTTGTGTATACATGGGATGACCTCATGTTAGATGAGTTACCTAAAAAGATGTTGCGGGATGCTTGTAATCGCGTAAAATTCCGCTATACAGTGGAAATTGAATGGGGTGGTAGGTCTGCATATGGTAATGGAATTTCTATATTGTTGTATGGTCCGCCTGGTACGGGCAAGACAATGAGCGCGCAAGTGGTGGCAAGGGAGTTGGGTTTGCCACTGTATCGTGTGAATCTGGCGCATATCATAAGCAAGTATATTGGCGAAACGGCAAAGAACATTAATGCAGTTTTTGAAGAGGCGAAAAACAGTAATGTTATCCTGTTTTTTGATGAGGCTGACGCGTTGTTTGCTAAACGTACCGATGTTAAGAATTCTAATGATAGACACGCCAATTCTGAAAGTTCGTACCTTTTGCAAAAGATTGAGGATTATTCAGGTATTAGCATTCTTGCTACTAACCTCGCACATGCGTTTGATGAGGCATTTCGTCGCCGTATTAACTATATGATTAATATACACATGCCAAAGGCTGACCAGAGGTTAGCAATTTGGACGCGGTGTATTCCCACTAATGCCCCGCTTGCTGATGATGTAGACTTGAAACTTTTGGCTAATAGCCTAGAGTTTTCAGGTAGTGTGATTCGCTCGGCGGCTTTGCAAGCGGCGTACTTTGCCGCTGGGGATGGCTCTGCAATTGGTATGTCTCATTTGGTAAGGGCTGTTAGGCTTGAATTGCAGAAGCTGGGTATGAATGAACCTCACTTTTTGAGTGTAGTGAATTGAATCTAAAATAGGAGGTTTTGTTGATGAATGAATATGGACACCATGAAGAAGAACAGGAAATTATGATGCATGACATGATTGCCCAAGAGCAAGAAGAAGAGGCAGTAATGGAACATATGGTTCAAGAAGAGCAACAAGAAGAAGCACTTGATGAAATAGAAGATATGATGGAAGAGCAAGAAGAAGAGGAAGAACAGGGAGAACAAGTTGAAGAAGTTTTGGAACATTTGGCTATGCAAGAAGAAGCAGAAGCAGAAGAAGAAATGGAGGAAATGGCAGAAGAACAAGAAACTGACTGGGCAAGCAAATTTGGTTACAGTTCAGAAGATGTACCAGAGGTTGACCATAGTGACGCTGAACCTATACAGGGTTTTGGCTTAAATCCTTCACGTAATGCGAGTAGTGGTTTTGGAGATACGTATTCTGGAAAAAAGCTGGGAATGCCTGGGGAGCTGTCGGCAAAAATTAAAGACAGTTTTGGTATGGATACAAGTAAACTTTCTATACTTGAGTCTCCAGATGTTGCTAAAATGGGCGCAAAAGCAACCGCACAAGGTAATGTAATACGTTTTGCACCAGGTCAATTTAAACCAGACACCAAAGATGGTTTAAAAATGCTAGGACATGAACTAAATCACGTAAAAGACCAAGCAAAAGGTAATGTTAAAGCAAATGTAGCAGGTACAAACATACACATTGATTCTGCACATGAATCAAAAAGCGACCGTGCTGGTGAAGCCTTTGCAAGTGGTGCGTTAAGTAGTGCGTCACCTGTGTCTGTAGGTGGAGGTAATGCGGCTGCCCCTGTTCAAGGCATGGGGCTCAAAAAAGGGATAAAAAAAGGTGCGGGTGCAGCTAAAAAACGTAAGACTAAAGGTGTAGCAAAAGGAGGTAAACAACGCAGGGGTGGTATAGGGGGCGCACTTGCCCGAGGCGCGAAAGCTGTAGGGGGTGTAGCTAAAGCAGCGGTTGGCGCGGCTAGGGGTGTAGCTGGTGCTGTTGGCGGTGTGGCTAAAGCGGCGGCTGGTGCTAAAGTTGGCGCGGCTAGGGGTGTAGCTGGTGCTAAAGTTGGCGCGGCTAGGGGTGTAGCTGGTGCAGGTAAAGCGGCGATTGGCACGAAAACTGGGGCTAGAAGTATAGGTGGTGAGGCAAAACCCTCAGATGAGAAAAGCCTTGGTGAAAGAATACAGAAGGGTATAAAAAATGCAAAAGATGCTGTAGATGCAAATGCAACTGTGACTAAATTTGCTGAAACAGCAACTGGATTAACGCCTGGTGGTGACAAAGCAGCTTCTCGCGCCATAAATAAAGCAACTAAACCATCTGAACAAAAAGCACAAAGTATTAAAGAGGCTGGGGGGCTTCGCAAAATTACGAGAGAAAAATTTCAGAACACAAAAAAGAAAATCCAGACGGATGGTTTGCGAGAAAGCGCAAAAAATGGTTTGGGAAAAGTTCGAGATGGCGCAAGAAATAAAGTAAAAAATGTGAGAGATGGCGCAAAAGATAAACTTGGAAATGCTGGCAAGAAATTAAGTAATACTAGAAAAAAACTTGGCGAAAAAGGAGGATTGCGGAAAATTGCAAGAGGCAAAATGCATAAAACAAAAAATAAATTAAAGGGTAAAGCAGGTTCGGCATCTGGAAAATTGGGATTACTTTCAACAGGTCTTGCAGCTGCTAACGTCATAAGTGCTGGTATTAATGATGGTGCAGGAGCAGCAGTAGAAGCGACAGGCAAAGCTGTTGGCAATAAAAAAGGTGCTGGTAAAGGTGGTAAGATTGGGCTCAAAGCTGGGGCTAAAACTGGCGCAAAAATTGGTATGCTTTTGGGTCCTAAAGGTGCAGCAGTTGGTGGTCTTTTAGGTGCAGCGATAGGAGGAATTGCAGGGTCAAGCATTGGAGGCAAAATTGGAAAGAAAGTTGGAGGGGTTGTAGGGGGAGCTGCTAGAGGTGCAATGAACTTTGTAGGTGGTTTGTTTGGCAGAGGTCGCAAAAACAAAAAGAATAATAAGTAAAACAATGACAATAGCCCTGCAAAAGCAGGTAAAGCAAAGGCTAGTAAGAAAGCTGGAGCGTCAGTTTCTGCTAAAGCAAGCATGAAGGCTGGCGTAATTGGTGCTAAAGTGGCAAGTGCAAAGGTTGGCGGAAAAGCTGGCAAAGCCGCCCCAAATAAGGCAAGGAAGAAAGTAGTTGCTACTAAAGCAAGGAAAAAAGCTACGCCAAGAAAAGCTACTGGTAAAGCAGGCGCATTAAAAAAGAGAAGAAAGAAATAATCTAAATAAACTTAGGAGGTCATTAATATGACAAAATTCTATCCGATTGGAACAGTTGTAACTTTACTTGGTGGAACAATCCCCATAATGATTTATGGACGTTTGCAATTTCGTGCAGATAGCGAGGATATTTTTGATTATGTAGCGTGCCTATATCCAGAGGGAAATATTGGGGATGAATACAATGTTTTCTTTAACCATGGAGATATAGAAACTGTCCACTTTGTTGGTTATGAGACTCCAGAAGAAGAGAAAATGCTAATTTTAATAAATAACTTCCTAGAAGAACAGGCAAGCGCAAGAAATGAGATTGAACCCAAAGCCTTACATGTAATATACAACAAAGATAAAAAAGAGCCGCTAAATTAGCGGCTTTTTTTGCACGTTCAATAAAATTATCCACTTGATAGAAATTGCGCCAAATGTGGGCTTAATGTTTTCCCAGACTTAGCATATTCATTTTTAGCCCCTAACAGTACATAATTCATAGTGATTTTACTATCATTTGCCGCCGCTAGATATGCGGCATGTATGGCTACATTTTTTATAGCCGCCCCTGAAAATTCTAATTGGCGGGCTAGTAACTCAAAATCAATATCCCCCACAGGGGCTTCTTTGGGAAAAATCCCCCGCCAAATGCCCTCACGCTGGGTAACATCTGGTATAGGGAAGTGA